>JGI24711J26586_10001002_pt1 | contig 22011 bp, 15 predicted proteins | sample BioPla3DNA1_FD_26586 | JGI IMG/M metagenome (IMG submission 26586)
TAACACTGAAATATTTAACAGACAACTTTCTGAAGAGGAAAAGAAAATAATAGAATCCATTTCAATTAATTCTAAAACTATTGAAGAATTATCTCTATCAACCCAAATAAATCAAGTTGAATTATTGGAGTTGCTTTCTATTTTAGAACTGGAAGGTATTATTGAAACATTGGCAGGGGGAAGGTTTAAAGCGGTGACTTAGGATGCAATCTGGGGACAGGTTCCGATGTGCATTCTATAAGACAACACCTTCCGGAATAATTACATTTTATTTGGGCAAAATTTCAAAGGGAGGTGATAAAATGAGTAGGACTGCCAATGTTATTTTATTTAAATTCTTGATGACTTTGGTTTTCGCCGGGATTGCTCTTGGTTTTGTTGGCGGGAACACATTTGAATGGGTACTTCTTGTAGCCATTTTGGGGACGGTAATAGATTACCTGGTCGGTGACTTATTTATACTGCCTAGGGTAGGAGGTCTCGCCGCCGCCGTAATTAACGGTATTTTGGAGGCACTGATAGCCTTTGTGGTGGCCATTGTTGTTCCGACATTTACCGTAACATTTTTCCCTGCGCTGATCTTTGCAGCTCTCATTATGGTGGGTGAATATTCATTTCATCTGTATCTGCTAAAAACAGACAAGGTCGAACCCTAAAACCAATCGGGTGGAAAACGGGGACGTTGGGGACAAGGTAGGCCTCAGTTAAATGACAGGCTGTGGCATAAGCAATAAAAGGAAAGAACAGGAGCTGTGAGGGCAAGTCCCACGGCTCTTTTTTATGTCCGGTATGACAACCTGAAAGAACCAACTTTTTGAGAGTAGTTCCAATTTTGTTGTTTCCTGACTATATATATATTATAATCAAAGAAAGAGGACCGGGATCATACAGCGGGATTTTTTATTGTCCGGAGCCGCCAAAACTACCCAAGAGGGGAATTTAAATGAAACAGGGGGAAATTTTTAATGAAAGTACGTAAAGCCATTATACCGGCCGCAGGTTTAGGCACCAGATTTTTACCTGCAACAAAAGCACAGCCGAAGGAAATGCTTCCTATAGTGGACAAACCCACTTTGCAATACATAATAGAAGAGGCTATAGAATCGGGGATAGAAGAAATANTGATTATTACCGGGAGGAACAAATCATCNATAGAAAATCATTTTGATAAATCGGTAGAATTGGAAATTGAACTGGAGAAATCGGGTAAGGATGATTTATTAAAAATAGTAAGAAATGTTTCAAATATGGTGGACATTCACTATATTCGTCAAAAAGAGCCTAAGGGGCTCGGACATGCCATCCACTGTGCAAGGTGTTTTATAGGGAATGAGCCGTTTGCGGTTCTTTTGGGGGATGATATTGTCTANAGTAAAAANCCTTGTCTGAAGCANATGATTGAAATCCATGATGAATATAAAACCACGATATTGGGCGTACAGGAGGTAGCCAGGGAAGATGTATGCAAATATGGCATTGTGGATTGTAAACATATAGAGGGTAATGTGTATAAAGCAAGAGGATTGGTGGAAAAACCCTCTGTCAAGGATGCACCGTCAAACATCGCTATCCTCGGAAGGTACATCATCAACCCTGCAATATTCGATATACTGGAGCATACAAAACCGGGCAAGGGCGGGGAGATCCAGCTTACAGACGGGTTAAGAGAATTGGCTAAAAAAGAAGCCATGTACGCATACATATTTGAAGGAAAGCGGTACGATGTGGGGGATAAACTGGGATTTCTGGAGGCAACCGTAGAATTTGCTTTGAGACGGGAAGATTTAAGGGAAGAATTTCTTAACTACTTGGTGAAAATTGTAGGGAAGGAAACCGGAAATGATGTTTTTAAAGATATTGCCATAACTAAGGAATGATGATGGAAATCGCGGGGATAGTGTTATGCTCTCCTTGGGTAACCGGATTAAAAAACATCCAAACAAGCTGAAATATTCCTTACATTGGATGTCTCAGCTTGTTTTAAATATGTTTTATGAAGAAAACGAGGTGTAACTAATTATGGATATACTGGTAACCGGCGGTGCCGGATACATAGGCTCGCACACCTGTGTGGCTTTACTGGAGGCGGGGCATACGGTGATTGTTGCGGATAACCTGTGTAACAGCAAGGCCGAAACCATAGATCGGGTTGAACAGATTACCGACAAAAAGATCACTTTCTATAAAATAGATGTGACCGACGAGAAGGCAGTAGATACGATTTTCAATAATCACCGTATAGACGGTATTGTTCACTTTGCGGGGCTGAAAGCGGTGGGTGAATCNGTGGAAAAACCGCTTGCTTATTATTATAATAATACCGTCAGCACTATGGTNCTNTGCGGGGCCTGTCTGAAATACGGAGTGAAACAATTTGTGTTCAGTTCTTCGGCAACGGTATATGGTGAGAATGAAGTCCCTTTTGTTGAAACTATGCTACTTTTGCCAACAAGTAACCCTTACGGTGAAACCAAAGCCATAAGTGAACGGATTCTTATCGATGTTGCTAAAGCAAACCCTGATTGGGCAGTTGCCCTCTTGCGATATTTTAATCCGGTAGGTGCCCATGAGAGTGGCTTGATTGGTGAAGCCCCGACAGGTATTCCCAACAACTTGATGCCCTACATTACTCAGGTGGCAAAGGGCAAACTGGAGAAATTAAGAATATTCGGGAACGATTATCCTACGGTGGACGGCACAGGGGTAAGGGATTATATTCATGTAGTGGATTTAGCCGAAGGGCATGTAGCGGCACTGGACAAGCTTACATCAGGTGTCCATATATATAACCTGGGTACAGGGCAAGGTACCAGTGTATTACAATTGTTGAAAGCTTTTGAAGAAGCGAACAATCTCAAAGTACCCTACGAAATTGTGGGTCGCAGGCCCGGCGATATTGCTGAGTGCTATGCCGACGCGGGTAAAGCTAAAAGGGAACTGGGCTGGATCGCCAAACGTGACGTCATGGATATGTGCAGGGACGCTTGGGGGTTCGAGCGGGAATATGAGGAATGAAGTAAACCGTTTGACCGACTGATGTACTCAGTAGTGGAATAGCCGAAACGGTTATGGAAATTATAGAAAAAGTCGCCCCTTTATTGATGTTGCAGGGGCGGCTATCGGTATTTCAGGATATCTGGGTATAGGTAAGCTACAGATGTTTGCTTCCTTCCTTAATAATCTCGGCCCTTAAAGTCTTTTTATAATAATTATAGTAATTCCTTATTTCTCCGGTTATGTCTGTTTCATAGGAATTGTTTATAAGTTCGGTTTTTAAATCATTAATAAGTATATCAACATCTCTGTTTGCCTGCTTCTCCAGGTTATTGACTATGCCCAGATATTTGGGAGCCATGCCGAGGAGGGAGGATCTTTTCGAACCGTTTTCCTTATATTCCGCCTTCGCCTCTTCCATTAAAGTAGCAAGTTTGTCCTCTTGTTTTTGTTGCAACTTTTCAAATTTGCTTTTATATCTCCCAACGATATGATTATAGGATGGCTTTTCCGCCCTGTCGGGAGAATTTATTTCGGTATTGTCCATAGTTTCACTTGGAATCCTGTCCGGATGATCGGATTCTCCGGCAGTCAGGTCCTTATTTTCTTGCATGTCATCCCCGTTTTCTTCAATTGCATCTATACCTTCAAACGGATTTTTAACAGCAACATCTATATCGGAACCATGTGCGGACGGATCTGTCAGTTCCTTATAGATTGAATAATAATTAGAGAAAAAAATAGCGAATATCAGTGTGGGAACAAGTATTATCAATGCTAACAAGCAGGTTTTAAGGTTTCCGGAAAGACTCTTCATATGATTTACTCCTCATCTAAAAGTTATATGATTTTATTATAACTCATATTAGATTATTCTTATCAAAATTCTTTTAAATTATAATAATTGATATGAAAGACAGTGTCAAGTGTTGCAAGGTGCAATCGGAACAGGCATAATTTACTATAACCCCTTTATTTTGACTTTAAAATTCGGCATGGTTGGGTATGATATAATATAGAGTATATAATATGAGTGAGGGCGGGACGGTGACCACTGAGGATATGGCCACCGGGGACTCTGAGTGGCCACAGGAACCTATCCCCGGTGACCATAATCGTCCGATAAGAGGGAGGTATAGTATGGATTCTGTTGCACTGGAGAAATATAATGATTGGTTAAACGGCTCTTATTTTGACGAAGCTACAAAACAGGAATTGTTGGAGATAAGAAATAACAAAAGGGAAATAGAAGACAGATTTTATAAAGAATTGGAATTCGGTACTGCGGGGCTCAGGGGGATTATAGGCGCAGGGACCAACAGAATGAACAAATATACGGTCAGAAAGACGGCACAGGGGTTGGCAAATTATATAAAAACAAAGGGGGAAAAAGCAAAAAAGCGTGGCGTTGTTATTGCATATGATTGCAGAAGAATGTCCAGGGAATTTGCGGAAGAATCCGCCCGCGTTTTTGCAGGTAACGGGATAAAGGCGTATCTTTTCGATAGTCTGAGATCTACTCCCGAGCTTTCCTTTGCCATAAGATATTTAAATTGCATTTCCGGAGTGGTAGTTACGGCGAGCCACAATCCTCCCGAATATAACGGATATAAGGTATATTGGGAAGACGGTGCACAGATAGCCACGGATAAGGCTGAAGCGATTACAGATTCAATAGCATCTATTGATAATTTTGAGAGTATAGAAGTATTGGATAAGGAAGAAGCAAAAAATAGAGGGCTTTTGGTATATTTAGATGAGCAAATAGATAATGCATATATAAAGGAAGTTAAAAAACAATCACTGAGGGGAGAAACGGTAAGGGCGGTGGCTGATGACTTCAGGGTAGTGCTCACACCCCTGCACGGAACGGGAAGTATACCTGTAAAAAGGGTGCTAAGGGAGATAGGATTTAAAAATGTTTTTGTTGTCCTCGAGCAGGAGATGCCGGACTCGGAATTCCCAACTGTAGAATGTCCGAATCCCGAAGATAAAAAGGCCTTTGAACTGGCCATAGAATTGGCTAAAGAGAAAGATGCACATTTAGTTATGGGCACAGATCCCGATTGTGACAGGGTGGGTGCTATAATAAAAGATAAAGATGATGAATATATAATACTTACGGGGAATCAAATCGGAGCCCTCCTGGTTAATTATATTTTGGAGGCATTACATGAAAAAGGCAGATTACCTCGGAATGGGGTGATAGTAAAAAGCATAGTGACATCCGAGATGGGGCCAAATATTGCCAAACATTACAATATTGAAACTGTAAATACCTTAACGGGGTTTAAATATATAGGTGAAAAGATAAAGCAGTTCGAAGAAACGGGTGAAAAGACCTTTTTGTTCGGATATGAGGAGAGTTTCGGCTATCTGGCAGGGACCCATGCCCGGGATAAGGACGCTGTCGTGGGTTCTATGCTGATATGTGAAATGGCGGCATATTATCATTCTATGGGAATGAATTTATATGATGCCTTGATGCATCTGTATAACAAGTACGGATATTTTTCGGAGGATCTGAAATCCATCACATTAGAAGGCAGGGATGGTCTGGAAAAAATGCAGAATATTATGGAATATTTCAGGATGAACACCTTGCAGGCCATAGGGGACAAGAAAGTTTTATACGTAGAAGACTACGAATTACAAAGAAGGATTTTTCTGCACAACAACGGCGGCATAGAAGAAATAAAATTGCCAAAGTCGAATGTAATCAAATTTATATTGGAAGATGAATGCTGGGTATGTTTGAGGCCCTCGGGAACCGAGCCGAAGCTTAAAATATATGGCGGTTTCAGGGGCGATACAATGGATGAAAGTAAGGAATTTTTGGCCACGACCATGGGTTGGATAGAAGGAAAAATTAAAGGGATTCAACTAGGGGAGTGAAGGGTATGGATAGGGTAACGTTTGATTATTCGGGTTCGCTTGATTTTATAGATGAGCGGGAAATAATTGCTATGCAGGAAAAGGTGAACCTGTGTCATAAAATGCTTCATGAAGGAACAGGGGAAGGTAGTGAGTTTTCCGGATGGGTGGATTTGCCTAACACGACACACGGGGACTGTCCCCTTGTGCACCTTAAATCTGCTGCGGAAAAAATAAGGGGCAATTGTGATATTTTTATAATATTGGGCATAGGCGGGTCTTATCTGGGGGCAAGGGCTGCCATAGAAATGCTCAATCATAATTTCTATAATGAACTACCAAAGGAAAAGCGCAACGGCCCTAAGATATATTTTGCAGGTCATAATGTCAGCTCTACTTATTTAAAAGAACTACTGGACATTATTGGGGATCAGGATATCTGTATAAACGTTATATCGAAATCGGGAACAACCACAGAGACGGCGATTGCGTTCAGGATATTCAGAAGATATATGGAGGAAAGATACGGCAAAAGTGAAGCAGCTCGGAGAATTTATGCGACTACTGATAAAAGCAGCGGTGCATTGAAAAAATTGGCAGACAAAGAGGGATACGAGACATTCGTGGTGCCGGATGATATCGGAGGAAGATATTCCGTGCTGACCCCTGTGGGACTGCTCCCCATGGCCGTAGCAGGGGTAGATATAGCAGAAGTTATGCAGGGTGCAAAAATGGCGGCGGATCACCTGTCGGACGATAACATCAACAATAATCCCGCTTATCAATATGCGGCCGTCAGAAATATATTGTATTCCATGGGAAAAACGACCGAGGTTATCGTAAATTATGAACCTAATTTATTTTATTTCGGGGAATGGTTCAAACAACTCTTCGGGGAATCTGAGGGCAAGGACGGGAAAGGTATATTTCCCGCGTCTTTGAATTTTACAACGGATCTGCATTCCATGGGTCAGTATATGCAGGACGGCAAGAGAAATATATTTGAAACTATATTAAATATAGAAAAGCCCAAGGAAGAAATCCTGATTTCGAGGGACGAAGATGATCTGGACGGACTGAATTATATCAGCGGAAAAACCTTGGATTTTGTAAACAAAAGTGCGATGAAGGGTACAATCGCTGCCCATATAGACGGTGGCGTGCCAAATCTCGTTATCAATATTCCTGAAATATCGCCTTATTATTTCGGATACCTGGTGTATTTTTTCGAAAAAGCCTGTGGCATGAGCGGATATTTGTTGGGTGTTAACCCGTTCAATCAGCCGGGGGTGGAGGCATACAAAAAGAACATGCTTCAACTGTTAGGTAAATAATCGGTTAGGATAATTTCGTCGGATTCTTCGCTGTGCTCAGAATTTGCACGTGTTACCCATACCGCAATAAACGAAAATATTATTCCTAAATATAGATCTTTCGTGGGTCAAACTCATTCTGTACGTCTCAGGATGACAGAAATGTAAAATTTTCACAGCAATGACAAAAAAAGTGGAATGGGGGACAAAATCATGAAAAAAAGAGCTAGTGGTATATTACTGCACATATCCTCTTTACCGGGTGACTACGGAATAGGCGACCTCGGGAAAGAGGCATATAATTTTGTGGATTTTTTGGCAAAAGCGAAACAGACTTACTGGCAGGTATTGCCCCTAGGGGTAACCGGTTTCGGGGACTCGCCCTATCAATGCTTTTCCGCCTTTGCGGGTAATCCCTATTTTATAGACCTGAATGATCTGATACAATTAGGTTATCTCACCGAAAGCAGGGTGCGGGAATTTGAATTGAGCAGGGATCCCGATAGGGTTGATTATGAATTATTATATAAAAATAAAATACAGATCTTGAGAATGGCATACGAAGTAGCCAAAACAGATATATGGGACGAATTAGAGCTGTTTTATAATAAAAACCGTCATTGGTTAAGGGATTTTTTACTTTTTATGAGTATAAAAACTGAATATAGCGGGATTTCGTGGTTAAAATGGGGTAAACATTATAAAGATTCAAGTTCAGATGCAGTTTCCGATTTTGAACGCCTCAATAAGGATGAAATCTATTTTTGGGTATTCACGCAATATTTCTTTTTTAATCAGTGGAAAAGATTGAAGCATTATGCGAACAAAAGAGGTATATATATTATAGGGGATTTATCTATGTACGTTTCGGAAGACAGTTCCGACGTTTGGGCAAATCCGCATTTATTTAATTTGGATGAATTTTATTGTCCTATTGCGGTTGCAGGCGTCCCGCCGGATGTATGTTCATGCGAAGGTCAACTTTGGGGAAACCCCGTATATGACTGGGATGTCATGGAAAAGCAGGGATACGGCTGGTGGATACAGAGAATAAAGATGTCTTTTGAACTCTATGATGTTTTGAGGATAGATCATTTCAGGGGATTTGAGGCTTACTGTGAAATAAAGTATGGCGCGAGGGATGCAACCTGCGGAGTATGGGTGAAAGGGCCCGGGATTAAACTGTTCAACAGGATAAAAGAGGAATTAGGGGACCTGAATATTATAGCGGAGGATTTAGGGTTTATAACCGAGGAAGTAGAACAACTTATGGAGGAAACCGGTTTTCCGGGTATGAAAGTCCTCCAATATGCTTTTGATTCCGAGGCGGATAGCTGTTATTTGCCTCATAACTACAACAAAAATTGTGTCGTCTATACAGGCACACACGATAATTCTACTATTTTGGGTTTTATAAAAGAAATGCCGCCAAAGGATTTCAACTTTGCGAAAGAATATCTGAAGTTAAATAAAGAGGAAGGCTTTAATTGGGGATTTATCAGGGGTGCTTGGGGTTCTGTGGCCTATCTGGCAATCGCACCCATGCAGGACTTTTTAGGTCTGGATGACAGTGCCAGAATGAACAAACCGTCCAGTGTCAACGGGAACTGGATTTGGAGGATGAATAAGTCCGACCTGACGGACGAACTTGCAGAAAAGATAAGGGAATTGACTTATATATACAGGAGGTGCTAACCTTGAAAGATATGGTCAATACTATGGAAAGGATTTCATTATCAACCTTTGGAAAAAGTCTATCGGGTTGTAATGATAAAGAGAGGTATATAATTGTATCGAAGGCTATTATGGAAGATATTATCCCCAAATGGATTACTTCTGAAAAGAAGTTTGAAGGAAAAAAGAGAGCATATTATCTTTCTGCGGAGTATCTGATGGGCAGGTCCCTTACCAATAATTTGATAAACATGAAGTGCAAATCCGAGGTGGAATCCGTTTTAAAAGACTTGGGCATCTGCTACAGCTGTATAGAAGAACAGGAAGAAGACGCAGGCTTGGGCAACGGCGGGTTGGGAAGATTGGGAGCCTGCTTCTTGGATTCGGCTTCCACATTAAACTACCCGTTGACAGGGTACGGAATCAGATATGAATTCGGGCTCTTTAAACAACTGTTCAAGGACGGTTTTCAGGTGGAGGTGGGAGACGACTGGCTGGAATACCCTGATCCGTGGTCTATAAGAAAACAGTCTGAAAGTGTCAGGGTGAGTTTTGCGGATGGGGATGTTTTGGCGGTTCCCTACGACACACCTGTTATCGGATACGGACAAAATACCATAAATACCCTGAGACTATGGAAGTCGGAGCCTCTCGAAAAATTTAATTTCAGAGCATTTGACAGTCAAAATTATAATCTGTCCGTTGAGGAAAAGAATAAGGCGGAAAATATAACTAAGGTATTATATCCGAATGACGCCTATAAAGAGGGCAAGGAGCTCAGATTAAAACAGCAATATTTCTTTGTTTCGGCATCTTTGCAGGATTTAATAAGAAAGCACAAGGCGAAATATGACACCCTGGATAATTTTGCACAGTTCCATGCGATTCAATTGAACGATACTCATCCTGCCGTGGCCATACCCGAGATGATGAGGATTTTGACCGAGGTAGAGGATATGGATTGGGATAAGGCATGGAATATAGTTACAAATGTGTTTGCATACACAAATCATACTCTGTTGGCTGAGGCCCTGGAGCAATGGTTTGTAGGATTTTATAGGGCACTTATACCTTCCGTATATAGGATTGTAGAGAGGATTGATTATCAGCTCATGGAGGAACTGAAGCCCGAGGAGCTATTAGGGTGTGAACTGGATTATTTTAAAATCATCAATCACGACCATATCAAAATGGCCTGGCTTGCCATCTACGGTTCAAAATCCGTAAACGGGGTATCGCGGTTGCACAGTGATATCTTGAAATACAGAGAATTAAATAATTGGTATAGACTGGATCCACAGAAATTTAACAATAAAACCAACGGTATAACCCAGAGAAGGTGGCTGTTAAAAGCTAATCCCGAGTTGTCAAGTCTTATTACGGAACTACTGGGTTCCGAGGATTGGATAACGGATTTGGAGAGACTGAAGGATTTGGAGAGGTTTGTCGATGACGAGGGAGTATTGAACAGATTTTTAGAGATCAAGCATATAAAGAAAGAACAATTGGCGGATTTTATGCTTAAAAAAGAGGGGATAAAGACAGACCCGAGTTCTATATTCGATATTCAGATCAAAAGGCTTCATGAGTACAAGAGGCAATTATTGAACGCTTTTCATATATTGGACTTATATTTCAGACTTAAGGAAAATCCGCAATTGGATATAACGCCGAGAACATTTATATTCGGGGCGAAATCCGCACCCGGATATGTACGGGCAAAAGGAATTATAAAATATATAAATGATATAGAACAGTTGGTAAACAGTGATCCCGAAGTTTGTGAAAAAATCAAGGTGGTGTTTGTGGAAAATTATAATGTATCTTACGCCGAAAGGTTGTTCCCTGCGGCGGATGTTTCGGAGCAAATTCCGACTGCAGGAAAAGAGGCATCCGGGACCGGCAACATGAAATTCATGTTAAACGGTGCTCCCACTATAGGAACCTATGACGGTGCAAATATAGAGATAGTAAAGGAAGCGGGGGCGGAAAATAACTTTATATTCGGGCTCAGGGTTGAAGATATCGAAAAACTCGGTCTGAATTATAATCCCCGACATGAGTACGAAACTGTGGTTGGTCTGAAAAGGGTGGTTGATACTCTGGTGGACGGAACATTCAGCGATGCCGGCACGGGGGTGTATAGAGAAATCTATGATTCTCTTCTAAATGGAACAGATTGGCACAGGCCTGATATTTTCTATGTGTTAAAGGATTTTGAAAGTTACAGGGACGCACAGCAAGATATAAACGATGCTTTTAAAGACAGAATGGGATGGGCTAAAAAATGCTGGATGAACCTGTCCAATGCCGGAAAATTCAGTTCCGACAGGACCATAGAGCAGTATGCCGAAGAGATTTGGAATATAGAAAAGGCGTAAAGTAAGACACAAGGGGACTACCCCCTTGTGCTTTTTTACTGATATTTTTCCGAATACCTGTGTTGTTTATCTAAAAATTGGGTATACATGTTGTGTGAGGAGGCAACATTATGAAATGCACATACTTTTATTGGGAAAACGGTGAAATAGATTCTTATCTATTTCATGAGGGAACATCCTACAAAAGCTATGAATTTCTGGGGGCCCATCCTGTGGGGGGGCAAGGAGACAGGTCCCTTGCCCCATCCGTCTCGGCGTCCCTCCAAGATGGGACGCGGGACCTATCTCTATGTCCCCTTCAAGATGGGACAAGGGACTTATCCCTAAATTCTTCAGATGAGTCGCAAAACCACTTCACGGACGGAACACGGAATCTCCCCTCGGATGGGGCGCAGGACTTATCCTCGCGTCTCTTCCCGTGTTCCCCCGGGGAAGCGGTGAGATTTATAGTATGGGCACCAAGGGCCAAAGAGGTATACCTTATAGGTGACTTCAATAATTGGCATGAGACCAATCTGCCTCTCAAAAGGGTCGGGGAATCCGGGCTATGGAATATTTGTGTACAAGGTGTAAAACAGTTTGATTCATACAAATACAGAATAATTTCCTATAACGGGGAAGTCAGGATTAAAGCGGACCCTTATGCATTTCATGCGGAGACAAGGCCTAAGACTGCATCAAAGTATTATGATTTAAGGGGTTTCGAGTGGGAGGACGAGTCCTGGACAAAGAACAGGCAGAAGGCCTTCGGCTATAATAAACCGATGTCTATATATGAAGTAAATTTATCTTCATGGAAAAGGAAGGCGGATAATTCGATATATTCTTATACAGATCTGGCCAAAGAACTGGTCAGATATGTAAAAACCATGGGATTTACCCATGTGGAAATCATGCCTGTCATGGAACATCCCTACGACGGTTCTTGGGGATATCAACAGACAGGGTATTTTGTGCCGACCAGCAGATTCGGAACACCTAAGGATTTTATGTATTTGGTAAATCAGTTTCACAAGAACGGGATCGGAGTGATACTGGATTGGGTTCCTTTCCATTTTTGCAAGGATGATCATGGTTTAATCAGATTTGACGGGACAGAATGCTTTGAATCTTCCAATAAAACCTTGGCGGAAAACAATGTTTGGGGGACATTGAATTTTGATTACAGCAAACCGGAAGTGATAAGTTTTTTGATCTCGAATGCGGTATATTGGCATGATTATTATCATATAGATGGACTTAGAATAGATGCCATCGCCTATATGCTCTATCTGAACCATGCAGGAAAAGATATAAGAAACGAATATGGGGGCTACGAAAATACACAGGCTGTAGATTTTTTAAAAAGGCTAAATACGGTGCTGTTGCAATACTTTCCGTATACTAAAATCATAGCGGAAGACAGTACCAGTTGGCCGGGGGTTACGGCACCCCTAAAAGACGGGGGTTTGGGATTTAAATATAAATGGAATATGGGATGGATGAACGATACTCTGGAGTATATGGAAACGGATCCGCTCTTCAGAAAAGGCAATCAGAGGGCATTGACCTTCGGAATTACTTATTGTTTTTCTGAAAAATACATATTAGCTCTGAGTCACGATGAGGTGGTACATGGTAAAAAGAGTCTGCTGAACAAAATGCCCGGCTCTTATGATGAAAAATTTGCAGGTCTCAGGCTTTTGTATCTGTATATGTACACCTATCCGGGCAAAAAACTCTTATTCATGGGTGGGGAATTCGGACAGTTTATAGAGTGGGACGAAAAGAAGGGACTGGACTGGCACCTTTTAGACTATGAAAAACATAATAAATTGAGAAGATTTGTGAAGGATTTGAATGAATTTTATAAAAAGGAAACCTGTCTGTATGAATCGGATGACACATATGACGGATTTGAATGGGTGGAGCATACAAATCACCAAGAAAGCATCATAGTATTTGAGAGAATAGATAATTCAGGGGAAAAAATAACAGCTGCCTTTAACTTTACACCTGTGAGGAGGAACAGTTATCCTGTCGGAGTGGATTACTTAGGTACCTATAGAACAATATTGAACACAGATCAAGCCAAATACGGCGGGAACCTTCCGAGAAGGAAGCATTATAAATCCAAGAACGAACCTGTCCACGGCAGAAAGTATTCCTTAAGGATCGATTTGCCGCCATTAGGGGGAATCATATTAAAAAAGAGGTAGGATTTTCGGTATTCCCGGGAAAGGGGTGAATTCCTATGATAAAAAGCAATAATGTAGTGGCTATGCTCTTGGCCGGAGGCCAAGGTTCCAGATTGAAATTGCTGACACAAGAAATAGCTAAGCCTGCGGTATGTTTCGGGGGGAAATACAGGATTATAGATTTTACCTTGAGCAATGCTACTAATTCCGGTATTGGCAATATCGGCATACTTACTCAATACAAGCCTTTTGAATTGAATGCCCATATAGGAATAGGAGAATGTTGGGATTTTGATAGAATTACAGGCGGGCTCAGGATATTGCCGCCCTTTATGCGCGGAACGAAGGGGGACTGGTATACGGGTACCGCAAATGCCATATACCAAAATATAGAATATATAGATAGTTTGGATGCAAAATACGTTCTTGTCTTATCCGCGGATCATATATATAAAATGGATTATAGAAAACTGTTAAAATATCATATGGAGAAAGATGCGGACGTGACCATAGCCACCATCGAGGTGCCTTGGAGGGAAGCCTATAAGTTCGGTATTTTAAATGTAGATTCCGATAATAAGATAGTGGAATTCGATGAGAAACCGAAGAACCCCAGAAACAACATGGCTTCCATGGGCATATATATATTTAACTGGGATATACTCAAATATTATCTCAAAAAAGATGATAAAAACAGAAGGTCTGAGCATGACTTCGGTAAAAACGTGCTTCCTATGATGTTGAACGAAGGAAATAAGATGTATGCATGGGTATTTAAAGGTTATTGGAAAGATGTGGGTACAATACGGAGTTATTGGGAAGCAAACATGGACCTGCTGGATAAAAACAGCGGTCTCAATTTATATGATAAAGACTGGAGGATATATACGAGGACAAAACATTTGCCGCCTCAGTATATCGGTAAGAACAGTGTGGTGAGGGACAGTCTGATAAATGAGGGGTGCACAATAGAAGGTGAAGTAAACAACAGTGTTGTTTTCTCCGGGGCAACTGTAGAAGAGGGCGCCGTAGTCAACGGCAGTATAATATTCAGCAACGCCGTTATTAAAAAGGGTACTGTGCTGAACAAGGCCATAGTGTTAGAAAATACAATAGTACAGCCCAATAAAAGGATATGTAAGGAATACGAGGATGATATCTGTTTGATTGAACAAGGTTCTGTCAGCATAGAACAGGAGGAAGCGTTATATGCTTGAGGAATGTTTGGGTGTTATAAGTTTCGAAGATATAGGGAATGAATTCGGGGTATTATGCAGGAACAAACCCGTCTATATGTTGCCTTTTGCCGGAAGGTACAGACTAGTGGATTTTACCCTTTCAAATATGATAAATCACGGTTTACATACGATTGCAGTATTTACCGGCAGCAAAATACGGTCTATTTTAAATCATTTGGGCGATGGCAAACCCTGGGATTTGAACAGGAAGACAAGAGGGTTATCTATATTTCCGCCCCTGTTTGACGATGTGAAGAGACGATCTTGTGATATATATCAGTATCATACAACTGAGGAATTTTTTGTAGGTTCTAAAGCAAAGTACGTGTTTATTGCTAATCCGAATATTTTATCGAAGGTGAACCTGACTGAGGTTTTTGAATATTTCCTGGATACAGGGGCGGACATCACTGTCGTATATAAAAAACAAAATAATGGCAAAGATGAATATATAAATGCCGATACTTTGATAATAGATGACAGCGGAAGGTTTGTCAACATCGGTATCAATCTGGGTTCCAAGCCTGTGTTTAATCTGTTTATGCATATGATCCTTATAAAAAAAGAGGTATTTTTGGAGATAATCAGAGCGGGGATGGAAACAGGGGAGAATATTTATTTTAAACAAGCGGTGGCGAATTATAAAAACATGTATAATATCAATAGCTACGAATTTAAGGGGCATGTAGAATATATCAGAGGAATCAAATCTTATTATAATGCAAATATGAATTTGTTGAATAAGGAAATATTTAACGAATTGTTTCTGGAGGGCGGGACGGTACTTACAAGATCCGAGGACGAGCCGTCTACATTTTATGACACAAAATCAAGGGTGAGAAATTCCTTGATAGCAAACGGTTGTATAATAGAGGGGAGAGTAGAGAATTCTATCCTGTTCAGAGAGGTCAAAATAGGAAAAGACGCGGAAGTCAAAAATTCTATTTTGATGCAGGGAGCTGTTATCAAAGAAAACGCTGTACTCATAAACACAATATTAGAAAAATATGTTACAGTGGAAGAGGGGATAAATATAATAGGTATTGAAGGCAATCCATACACAGTATAGCAATGCGGCAAGGGGACGCTTAATGCGGCAAGGGGACGCTTTGTTTGCCACATAAATGCCCTTGCGGGAAGAAAATGTATTAGGAGTGATTTTAATAAATATACTATACGTAACTTCAGAGGCTTTTCCATTCGTAAAAGTTGGAGGGTTAGGGGATGTAGCAGGCTCACTGCCTCTGGCGATAAAAAAACACGGATATGATATCAGGGTAGTTTTACCTCTCTATTATCATATAAAAGAACAACATATGAAGGATATGGAGAAAATTGCGCAGTTTAACATTCATCTCGGTTGGAGGGAGCAATATGTGGGTGTTTTCCAACTAAGGCACAAGGATGTGACCTTTTATTTTGTAGACAACGAATATTATTTCAGAAGAAACAATATTTACGGTGAATTTGACGACGGAGAAAGATTCGCTTATTTTTCCAAGGCCGTAACCGTGCTTTCCAAGGCAATAAATTTCAAACCCGATATAATACATACAAATGACTGGCATACAGCTCTGATCAATTTATATGTGAAGGATTTCAGAACAGGTGACAGCTATTATAACGATATAAAAACCATATTTACCATACACAATATAAAATATCAAGGTGTATATGATGCCTGGATGCTTTCCGATGTTCTGGGGTTGCATTTCGAGAAATATTTTAACGAGGACGGTATCAAATTTTATGACGGAATAAATTATATGAAAGCAGGTATAGTTTACTGTGATATATTGACCACGGTGTCAAAGACATATGCGGAGGAGATAAAGTATCAGTTCTTCGGTGAAAACTTGGAGGGCATAATCAGAAAAGAGGAACATAAGTTAAGGGGAATAGTAAACGGGATAGATTATAACGTCTATAACCCGCAGGATGACAGGCACATTGAATATAATTATAATTTTAATAACCTGAACAATAAATATAAAAACAAAGAAGTAATACAAAAACGTTACGGGTTGGATGTAAAGAACGATTTTCCTCTTTTAGCCATGGTGACGAGGATAGTACCCCTGAAAGGTATAGACTTGTTAGAGCATATTTTGAATGAACTGTTGGTGTGCGATGTTCAATTGATAATGTTGGGTACAGGTGACAAGGAATATGAGGACCTGTTTAAGTATTATGAGTATTACCATCCAAACAAGGTAGCTGCCAGAATTTACTTCAGTGAGGAAGAGTCACATAAAATTTACGCAGGAGCGGATATGCTTCTGATGCCGTCCATGGCGGAACCCTGCGGAATATCCCAGTTGATAGCGCTCAGGTACGGGACTATTCCAATCGTAAGGGAGACGGGGGGGTTGAAGGATACGGTTATTCCCTACAACAAATTTACGGGAGAGGGCAACGGTTTCAGTTTCAAAAATTATAACGCTCATGAGTTGTTATTTACTATAAAAGATGCTATAAATATATATAGGAACGATAAAAAGACCTGGGAGGGTTTGATTTCCTGTGCTATGAAGTCAAAACATGACTGGGAGGCATCCTCCCTGGAATATATGGAACTTTATAACAGATTGCATGAGGTGAAATATGTATAAGGGCATCGATAATTTGGGGATTACCTATTCACCCGCAGAAACTAAATTTAGGGTGTGGGCACCCGAAAGAAAAAAGATAGAGGTTTTGCTATACGAGGATTGGAAGGGAGAAAACAAAGAAGTATTTGAGATGGACAAGTTGGATGACGGCGTTCATCAGTGTACAATAAAGGGGGACCTAAACGGAAAATATTATACCTATCTGGTAGAAACATTATATGAAGTTACAGATCCTTATTCTGTAGCTTCTTCTTTGGATAGCAAGAGAAGTGCGATTATAGATTTAGAAGAAACCAACCCTGAGGGGTGGGGGGCTCATAAGATACCGCCTAGAATATGGAAATGTGAGGAGATAATATACGAACTCCATATCAAAGATTTTACAGTTCATCCCAGCAGTGGTGTCAAGCACAGAGGAAAATATTTGGGGTTGTGCGAGGAGGGCACGAGTTACAATGGGTTGTCTACCGGGATAGACCATTTGAAGGAACTGGGGATCACCTGTGTACACCTGATGCCTGTATTTGACTTTTTTACGGTCATAGAAGACAGAAAATGTTTTTATTGCGAGTATAACTATAATTGGGGATACGATCCGGAGCTGTACAACGTACCCGAAGGCTCTTATGCAACGGACCCCGAGGATCCCAAAAACAGAATACTGGAACTGAAGACATTGATAATGAAATTGCATGAAGCCAATATTAAGGTGATAATGGATGTGGTGTATAACCACACTTATTTGGCTGAAAATTCCAACTTCAATATTTTATATCCGGGATATTATTACAGATTAAATGAAGATGGGAGTTTTTCCAACGGTTCGGGCTGTGGCAATGAGTTAGCTACGGAAAAACCCATGGTCAGAAAGTTTATTTTAGATTCTGTAAAGTTTTGGCTGGAAGAATATAAGATGGACGGGTTCAGATTTGATTTGATGGCACTTATAGATAAGGATACTATGAAAGAAATTGTGGCATATCTCAAGGGCGCTAAAAGAGATGTAATAATATACGGCGAGCCCTGGGCAGCGGGGCCCACGGTATTGCCACACGATAAGATGAGCATAAAGGGCATACAGGATGAGTTGGACATCGCTATATTCAACGGTGATTACAGGGATGCCGTAAAAGGTGACAGCGACGGATATATCAGGGGTTTCAGTCAAGGAAATATGAAGCATAAAATTGACGTGGAAACCGGAATCATTGCACGATTTTATGAATTTCCGCACAGGTCCATAAATTATATAAACTCCCATGATAATTTAATATTATATGACAAGATGAAAAAGGTATTTGGATCCGGGTCGGAGGGCGAAATTGTGATGTACAATAAATTTGCACTGAGCATCTTATTTACTTCCCAAGGTGTGCCCTTTATACATGCGGGCAATGAATTTCTGAGGACCAAATACATGCATAAAAATAGTTACAACTCCCCGGTTTCCGTCAATCAGATAGATTGGAGTCTGAAGGACAGAAATCTCAATTTCTATAATTATGTCAAAGATCTGATTAAGATCAGAAAAACCTATAAAGAATTTACTATGGTCAATCCTGCGGAAATCGGAAGAAAAATTAAATTTTTAGATATGGGGTTGCAATCCAATCTGATAGTCTATACAATCAACAGAAAAATTACCTGCGAAAGCCTGCTTGTAATTCATAACGGTAACGACAGTGAGGTTACAATACAAATTTCCAATCTCATATCACACATGAGATATTGGTACAATATTAAACCGGAAAGTATAACTTTAACCGAAATATTCAATAATGACGGCATCGTTCAGCACAGACATGATTTAACCGATCCCAATGAAATATATATACAAAGATTCAGCACTTATATATATGAAATAGCCGTATACGGAGACGGCTACTGCATAATTTAACACGAATTTAACACGGGGGCGGTTCTATTGTTAATTTTGGATGGCAAGGAGACGTATTGTTTGCCATTAAGACGATATCATTTTTTATTTTCAGAAAACCTATTGACAAACATACTGCAATGGTCTAACATTTTAAATTAATAGAACATTTTAAAACCAAATGCGTTGATGAGAAATAGTAAGGGTATATATTCTTTTACAGAGAGTTCCCGTCCGGTGAGAGGGGCATTAGGAGATACCTTGAACACACCTCTGAGCTATGCACCGAAACCTTATAGGAAGTAGACTGCATCGGAAAATTTGCACCCGTTACAGTGCTAGAGTATAACCAAGAATCTATTCTTGGCGTACTTGAAGAGGTCGGCACTGTGAGGTGTTGATAAAAAGAGGTGGGAACACGTGAGTATAACTCTCGTCCTCTAGTTTGCATACTAGAAGGCGGGAGTTAATTTATTTTAAAGGAGGTAACTGATGAAACTGCGAAAAGTGCTGTTGCCCGAAGGGGTACAGGATTTGCTTATAGATGATTGCATCTACAGACGGCAGATAGAAGACAAATTTATGGAGAATTTCAAACAGTCGGGATATATGGAAGTCAGTAGTCCGGCCTTAGAGTATTATGACCTTTTTTCCAGGGATTATTTGGCAAATAACGGTGATAACACATTCAAACTTATAGATACCGACGGCAAAATCCTGGTATTGCGCCCGGACTGCACAGTTCCCATAGTTAGGATACTTTCTACCAAAATGAAGGATTTCGTATTTCCGTTAAGGCTATGCTATGTGCAGGATGTATTTCGTATAGACGAGGAACAGGCGGGCAAAAAGAGGGAATTCAGACAGGCAGGGGTGGAACTGTTCGGGATAGATTCATATAAAGCGGATGTAGAGGTAATCATTATAGCCATAGAAAGCCTGAAACATCTCGGATTGGAAAATTTTCAAATCGATATAGGACAGACAAAATTACTGAGGGGAATTCTGGAAACCATGGGAGTAGAAGAAGAAATAAAACAATTGATTGTTCAGAATATGGAGGATAAAAATCTCGTGGCATTGAACAATTTGATAGAACAATTATCCATAGAAGAGGACATAAAGTCTACGTTAAAACAATTGCCAAAACTGTTCGGTGACCCTGAAGAGGTGCTGGGTGAGATAAACAGTCTTCCGTTGACACCTTCTATGAAAGAGGCAGTAGAGGAATTGGAGATGATCTGTAAGAAAGTCGAGGAATATGGACTGAGGGAATATATAAAATTAGACCTTGGAATGATCACCACTTTAAAATATTATAGCGGGGTAATTTTTAAAGGTTTTACCAAAGATTTAGGGAAAGTATTACTGAGTGGAGGTCGTTATGATGAGCTCCTAAGAGATTTTGATATGGATATACCTGCCACCGGTTTTGCATTTTCGGTGAACAAGGTTACAAAGGCGTTAAAAATACAGCGGAATTTAGAAGTGCAGGACAAAAAACATATACTCCTGTTAGAAGACGAAAATTCCGGGGCAACCTCAGATGTATTGAATGCATTAAGACAAAAAGGTTATATAGCGGAAGTAAATCTTTTGGAGAACAAAAAAGATTTAAAGGAATATATAAAACGAAGAAAGATAGATGAAATAATAAAGGTAGATGAGAACGCTAATATAAACACGGTTGGCGACCTGGAGGGGATATAATGCAGAAGGTAAAAATAGCTGTGACAAAGGGAAGGCTGCTCAAACACACCATTGAATTGTTAGAGAGAGCAGGAATAGATTGCCGCCCGTTGAAAGAGGATAATAGGAAATTGGTATTTTTATTGCCCGATTATAATATAGAAATTATTTTGCTGAAGGCGGCAGATGTCCCTACTTATGTAGAACATGGGGTAGTAGATATGGGAATTGCGGGAAAGGACGTTTTGTTGGAACAAGAAAAACAACTATATGAGGTAGTAGATTTGAAATTCGGTAAATGCAGGTTTGCCGTGGCAGGCATACCTTCTATGAAGGATGGGAAAAAGCATCTGGTTGTGGCTACAAAGTATCCGAATGTTGCTAAAAGATATTTTGCGCAGAAAGGACAATCCGTGGAAATTATAAAACAGGAAGGCTCTGTGGAATTGGCCCCTCTAATGGGATTATCCGATGTGATCGTAGATATTGTAGAAACGGGCAAGACTTTGAAGGAGAATGGTTTAGTGGTGTTGGAAGAGATAGCTGATATCAGTGCCCGTTTAATTTTAAATGAGGTCAGCTATAAAACCAAGAAGAAAGAGATAACCGCTATTATTGATCTGATCGAAAAAGCAGTGGGTAGTTAAATATCTTGTTGCCGACATGTTTGTGCCGGGCCGGATTCAGGATTGAAGAGGTAGCAGGTGACTAGGCTTCCCGCTATTGATATGTTTGATTGTTGGGCAGGATCCGGGGCCGAAAAGGTGGTGGGCAGTTAGGCTTCTTGCAGACATATTTGATTGCCGGGCAAGATACAGGGTCGAAAAGGCAGTGGGCAATTAAGGATCAATTGATTGGAAGATATATAAGAGCGGATGCTTTTGTCTGTTTGGAAAGGAGGTAACAGCAGTTGCTGAATATATGTACAATTTTAGACAAACATATAGAAATTAACAGACAGCATATACAAATTTCGATATACTGACATCAGAGGTGAAATATATGGAAAAAAAGAACTAACAAAAGAAAAGAGTGAGAATAGTGAAAATAACAACTAAAGCTATTCTGATCAATGTAAGCGGAGAACATAAAAATATTATAGATAACATGATGACAGTATTTTGCACGGCAATAAGATACTCCTTTAAGAGACTGCTTGAAGGTAAAAAAATTGGGGATTTAG
>JGI24711J26586_10001005_pt1 | contig 21967 bp, 18 predicted proteins | sample BioPla3DNA1_FD_26586 | JGI IMG/M metagenome (IMG submission 26586)
TTTTCTATGGAAATAAAAAGTGAACTTACCAGAATTGAAAATCCTGATTTGTGTTGTAAAAAATATGAACTAGCAGGTATTATCAGAGCTGGAATTGTTATAAGAAAATATAAAGATAAACCAAGGGTTCTCTTTATTACTGAAAATGCATCTCTGTCAAGGCATCTTTTCTCCAGAGTGAAAGAGCTGTTTAAAAACAGCCCTGATATTTTTATACTTAAAACACGGCGTTTCCGTACCCATACTGTATATCGCCTGGAGTTCACCCATTTACTCAGTGATGAAATGAGGATGATTTTAAAAAAGATGGGTATTTCTCTGGTAGAGAACGGTGAAAGAATAACTTATGAAAACATTGAAATCAAAAACAGATGTTGNAAAAGGGCCTATTTAAGAGGTTGTTTTCTTGCCAATGGATCGATATCTGACCCTGATCGTTCATATCATCTGGAAATAACGTTTCCAAATTTATTACTTGCCCAGGAATACATTGCACTATTAAAGGAATTTGATGTTGAATCCAGGCACATTGCAAGAAAAGGGCATTATCTGGTATACCTGAAAGAAGGTCAGGAAATAGTAGATTTTCTTAATGTAACAGGTGCGCATAACGCATTAATGAAGCTTGAGAATATCAGAATTATGAAAGATATGCGAAACCAGGTTAACCGTATAGTCAACTGTGAAACCGCAAACCTGGAGAAAACAGTAAATGCATCTATACGGCACGTGGATAATATTAAATATATTGCTGAAACAAGAGGATTGGAAAGTCTTCCCGAGAATCTTCGTGAAATAGCGCACTTAAGACTTGAAAACCCTGATGCAAGTCTGTCGGAACTGGGACAAATGCTAACCCCGACATTATCAAAATCAGGTGTAAATCATCGTTTGAAGAAAATTGACAGTATTGCTGATAGTATTAGATTAAGTAACATTTAAGACTTATTGAATTTATCAGGTAAGTATAACAAAAAGGACAAATATCTGGATTTTATTTTAAAAAAGTGGTATAAAAGTAATATAAAACTGGTAAGTGAGGTAACCACCATGCGGAGAAGATATTTGACTTTTTTGTTTATTCTTGCTTTCGTGTTTTCTTCTATAATTTCCGGCTGCTCACGAATGGACGCTGATAGACCCGGTTCAAGAAATGAACTTTTGGATTGCAATTGGGTTTTAAAAGTTGACCAGACTATTCCCAAAAAATATGAAGACGGTATGACAGTAGAACATACATTGGTTTTTATAGCTGAAAAAGAAGGAGGTACCGATGTTTCCGGCACGTACCACGGGGCTTTTTGTCTCAGATCAAAACTGGACATTTCTGAATTCTCCAATGAAATTGTGGAAATGACAGGTGGATTTGATGTATATGGATTTGGGAACGATGTCACATTCGATGTTATTTCGTATGATATCAGCAACTACACCGAATTCGGAATAGAAGAAGGTGAACTTGGCATTCCTCCTCTAATTGATTATGAAACCATGGCCACTTTTACGCAAGAAATGACAGGAACAGGCGTACTAAATCCTTATTTAAGGGGAATACACGAAGGCAGTTTAAGCGGCGGGGTTGATGTAACCAGTGGCGGATCGGCTCAGGTACCGATCAAGATAGCAATCAAGTCAGGTAAAGTTCATGTAAATTTTCCGACATTAGACATCGGAAGATCATTTGAGGGACTATTGCTTGGAGTTCCGGTAGATGACAGCAGCGAATATGATGAAACAATGAACAGAATAGAAGAGATGATGGAAGATGCTGAAGGTAAAGACGGTTCAACCGGGGAAGATAGCGGCTTAGGCGGTCTGGGCGACCTGGGCGGTTTTGGAGGTATATTGGGACAAATGGGAACCAATCTGCCAATGCCTGATTCATTCCCATCGGATGACATACCTGTTCTGTCAGATGCAAATATAATTAATGTATATGAAAATGATGATAAAACCAATGTCAGGATAATGTTTGGTACAGGTAAGGAGTATGATGAGGTCCTGGAATTCTATCAGAAGAATTTCTTAGATAAACTTGAGGAAGAACCCCGTGCCACAGAAATAGACGGAGGAATATTGTTTATGTGCGATGCGGAGGGCTATCGAAATATTACTGTTATGATTATGAAGGACCCTTCAAAAACTTATAAATCGATGGTTAGTCTCGATGTATCAAAGAAAAAATAAATAAAAGTAATTAGTTTTTATAAATACCCCCTCCTTTTGCTTACAATAGGGAGGGGTTTATTTATATTATTATTTTTTTTGTTATCATATAAAGGAAAGTTGCGGGAAATACCGAAATTGAAGATTAATGGGAATCAGAGGTGAAGCAGATGGATGTAAGATTTAAAAGGGACGGAACAACACTTATTGTATCAATAGACGGAGAAATTGATCATCATACATCACGTATATTGAAAGACAGGATAGACAGCAAATTCATAATGGAACCTGTAAAGAATATGATAATAGATCTGGCCCGAGTTACATTTATGGATAGTGCAGGTATCGGGCTGATTATGGGAAGAATGAAAAGAGTGTCAAGTGTAGGAGGCAAGATGAGTATCAGACATCCGAAGCCTGAAATAATAAAAATACTAAAAATGTCTAATGTAGATAAGTTAATTTCAAAAGAAGCATGAGATAATAACAGAAAGTCTTTGTATTGAGAGGTTAGTAAGTATGCAGCCAATTAATAAAATGAGAGCCGAGTTTATCAGTAAATCCGTAAACGAGAGTTTTGCACGTGTTGTTGTGGCCAGTTTTGTCGCTCAGGCAGATCCTACAATAGATATTCTTGCCGATATACGGACTGCTGTATCAGAGGCTGTAACAAACGCCATAATTCATGGCTATGAGGAAAATGAAGGAGTAATTACTATTGAGTGTTTGCTTTATGCTGACCATGTGGAGATAACCGTAGAGGATTCCGGAAAGGGAATAGAAGATATTGAAAAGGCTAAGACACCGCTTTATACTTCCCGTCCCGAGCTTGAGCGTTCAGGAATGGGATTTACAGTCATGGAAACGTTTATGGACAGTCTGACAGTGGAATCAACACCAGGTAAAGGTACAAAAATACATATGACAAAACAGTTGAAAAATAGGTAGGCTAATATATGGACAATATAAATCAAGAGTCGTCCCTGGATTTGATTAAAAAAGCTCAGAACGGGGATGTTGATGCTCGGAATACCCTTATAGATAAAAATACGGGTTTGGTTTGGAGTGTGGTCAGACGTTTCAGAAACCGTAATGTTGAAATTGACGACCTTTTCCAAATAGGTTGTATCGGGCTTATCAAGGCTGTCGATAAGTTTGATCTGTCATTTAATGTGCAATTCTCCACATATGCAATCCCTATGATATTAGGTGAGATTCGCCGTTATTTCAGAGATGACGGATTTATAAAGGTTAGCAGGAGNNTNAAGGAATTATCAATTAAAGCCAGAGATATTAGTGAAAGACTGGAACAAAAAATGGGAAGACCCCCCAGTATAAATGAACTGGCCGATGAACTGGGAGAAGAACCTGAAAGTATTATCCATGCTATGGAAGCTTCCCGGACTCCTGAATCTTTATTCAGAGAATACGAGGATGAGGACGGATCGGAAAATCGTTTAATAGACAGGATTGCAGCTCAGGACAATGATAAGGAATCCGATACAGTTGAAAAAATATCGCTCTATAGTGCTTTAAACCAGCTTCCAGCCCGTGAAAAGACTCTTATATGGATGCGTTATTATTCAGGTCAGACCCAGCAAAGTGTTGCACGAAAGCTTGGTATTTCACAAGTCCAGGTTTCAAGGCTTGAGAAAAAAATCCTTGAGTCTTTAAAAGGAATGTTAAAATAGACTCCAATAATTATTTAATTTTTCTTGCTTCAAGATAGAAACGCTTTTCAGAAGCTTCTCCCATGGAAAATGTTTTTCTTGGTAATGCTCCGTCAAGTATAACTGTCCTGAAGAGTTCGTTTTTATCCATGGGTGAAAGAAAGAAACCAATGTTTCCGGGTTGTTTTCCAAGTTTTTCGGTAACATCTTCACCGTGGACATAGTCAATTCCTATTTGAGAATTATTTTTCAGATAATGGTCAAGGAAGTTTTGGAGCGTTCCAACATCAAGATTGTACAAAGGGCACTCAACTGTTAAATATCCTTCTCTATCTGAGTTAACAAATTTAATTGCGTGACCGGGGGTATTTGGCTTTTCAGAACCGTATGTAATATCAACATTGCAGCCCTGATTTTTGTAATATGAAATAAATGAATCAAATAAATGCTTATGATCGACATTGAAAACTACGCGATGAATAGGTTCAAATACAAGACCGCTGTCATGAACATTTACTATTTCAACAAGGGCATAACGGGCGGGATGATTTTTTAACTCATCTTCACTCATCGTTTTCTTAAGATTTTCCCAACATGCTTTTGCTGTCGCAAGGGAGTGGTTTCCGTCACCAACGGCAAACAAAAGCACTCCATAATCATCATTTACATTATAGCGGGATTTAAAATTCTCTCTGTCTGCAAGTTTAATAAAGGAGGCTGCCAGTTCTTCAATTAGACTCTCATCATTAATCTTCCATCCCTTAATACTGCCGCTGTTTTTCATAAGATCGAATGAGTAAACCTCTTCAAATGACTCTCTTTTTGCAGTGAGAGGTTCAATCACTGTTTTATCAGCATCATCTATAAGAACCATAATATGAGGTATTTCCAGCGGGGCATTTTCACGAATACGAATACGAGGCGGCAACCTGTCAATTATTGTTCCCTCTGTTGCACGAATAAGGCTCTGAGAACCTTTGCTGAAATCATAACGATCCAAATCTAAAGCCATCATAAGGCCACGCCTCTTAACACCGTTTTCAAAAGTTCTTTCAACCAGTATTATTGTATATTCATGTTCATAAAACAAGTTGTTATTAAGATATGATGTCATGCTGTCGTAAATTCTTTTTATTCGATCATTTTTTTGTTCTTCTGTTTCGTTTTCAAGAAATGCTTCCGGGAAGATTAACCTTAATGTTGACGGACTTTCACCGACGAAACTTTCTACATCCTTCCAATACTCAGGCTCGGATGTATATTGATCACAGGCTACAACAGCCCATCGCTGCATATCAATTTTGTTAATGGGCAACAATATAGATGAAATATCAATACCTAATTCATTTTTCATTTTTTTTATTAAACTCGCTTTTATCATGAAAGCCTCCTGAAAGGTTAATAAGGTTTAACACGGTTTATTTTAGATTAACATTATATAACTGTCAAACACTTCATGCATTCAAATTTTGTTTTTTGAAATAATAAAAGTAAAGAAAGCTTTAAGAACAGGAGGTATAATTATGAGACCCGGTTTTGGCGGTGGTATTATTATGGGAGCGCTGATAGGTGCAGCATTTTCAATAATTGCTGAAGAAAATTTCAGAATGGATCGCTCATTCAGAGCCATGAAAAGAACAGGAAGAAATATTGGACGATGTGCTACAAGAGCATATATGGCTATGAGACACATGATTTAAATCGATGAGAAAAAATGGACTGTTGAAAAAACGGTCCATTTTTTTTGTGTATCATTAGATATATAATAAAAAGGTCTTGCTTGACGTAAATAACTTGCTTTGGGTATACTTATCTAAGTTATAGAAGTGAGATGAGAGAAGTCCCTCATACGAATATTAATATTGTTTACTTAAAAGAGAGGTTGTACTATATTATGCATAATTATGGATTAAATGAATTAAGAGAGATGTATTTATCTTTTTTTGAGAGTAAGGGTCATTTGCGGCTGCCCAGTTTTTCACTGGTTCCTCAGAATGATCCCAGTATTTTATTGATAAATGCAGGCATGACTCCTTTGAAGCCTTACTTTACCGGTCGTGAGGTTCCGCCGCGCAAGCGCGTCACCACATGCCAGAAATGCATACGAACACCCGATATAGAAAATGTGGGGAAAACTTCACGCCACGGTACATTCTTTGAGATGCTCGGTAATTTTTCATTCGGTGATTATTTTAAGAAGGAAGCCATACCATGGGCCTGGGAATTTATGACCAAGGTTCTTGAGATACCTGAAGACAGGCTTTATGTCTCTGTTTACGAAGAGGATGATGAAGCTTACGACATCTGGAACAAAGATGTTGGTCTTTCACCCGAAAAAATATTCCGGATGGGAAAAGAGGATAATTTCTGGGAGCATGGTACAGGACCTTGCGGACCTTGTTCCGAGATATATTTTGACAGAGGAGCAGATAAAGGCTGCGGAGAGCCTGATTGTAAAGTAGGCTGTGAATGTGACCGGTTTATTGAAGTCTGGAATAATGTGTTTACCCAGTTTGATAAACAGGAGGACGGCACGTATCTTGAACTTGAGAGCAAAAATATTGATACAGGTATGGGCCTGGAGCGCTTAGCATGCGTAATGCAGAATGTAGACAACATTTTCGAGGTTGATGCAATACGTGCTATTCTTGATCATGTCTGCAAGTTATCAGGTGCATCTTATGGCAAGGATTACAAAAAAGATGTTTCNATACGTGTTATAACAGATCACACCCGTAGCGTAACCATGATGGTATCAGACGGTATCCTTCCGTCAAACGAAGGTCGCGGGTATGTATTAAGAAGGCTTTTAAGAAGAGCTGCACGTCATGGAAGACTTCTAGGAATAAACCGCTTGTTTTTGTCTGAAATTGTGGATACTGTTATTACATGCTTCGGTAAAGCTTATCCGAATCTTGTTGAAAAACAGGATTATATTAAAAAAGTAATAAGTCTTGAGGAAGAACGCTTTTATACAACAGTAGATCAGGGCATGATTATACTTGAAGATTATATAAAGCAAGTTAAGGAAAGCGGTTCAAACCAATTGACAGGGGAGATGGTATTCAAGCTTCATGATACCTATGGATTCCCTGTGGATTTAACAAGAGAAATTGCAACTGAGAACAACCTTTCCATAGATGAAGAAGGCTTCCATAATGAAATGAAGATTCAGAAAAACAAAGCCCGTGAAGCTCATAAAAGCAAAGAGGGTTCAGCTTGGGAAAAGGATTTGTTTGCTAATACCGATAAAACAGCAACAACAAAATTTATAGGTTACGATGAGCATACAGGTGANGGTATCGTTCAATTCATTGTTCTGAAAGATGAACTGTCTGAAAGTGCACAACAGGATGACGAGGTAGCTGTCGTTCTGGATATAACTCCTTTTTATGCTGAAAGCGGCGGTCAGGTAGGAGATACCGGAGTTATTTACAACGATGACTTCAAAATGGAGGTTTTTGACTGCAAAAAGACTTCCGACGGCAAATTCCTTCATTTAGGAAAAATAACTAATGGTGCTGTACATGTAGGAGACAAAGTAACTGCATCCATAGACACTGATAAGCGTAGAGCTACTGCCAGAAACCATACAACGACGCATTTACTCCACAAAGCACTTAAAAATGTTTTAGGAGATCATGTAAATCAGGCTGGGTCTATGGTAAGTCCTGAAAGACTGCGTTTTGACTTTACGCATTTTTCGGCAATGACGCAGGAACAGATTGAAGCCGTGGAAAATGAAGTCAACTCAAAGATTTTAGCTAATTTATGCGTTAATACAAAGGAAATGACCGTGGATGAGGCAAGGAAATCAGGCGCTACAGCGCTTTTTGATGAAAAATATGGTGATTTGGTTCGCGTTGTATCTGCGGGTGATTACACCAGCGAATTATGCGGCGGTACACATTTAAGTTCAACAAGTGAGGCAGGGCTGATAAAGATACTGAGTGAAAGCGGGATTTCTGCGGGAGTAAGAAGAATTGAAGCCCTTACAGGCTTCAATGCAATTAACTATTACAAGGAAAAAGAGAATTACTTNAAACATGCATCTGAGGCAGCAAAGTCTTCGGTTGAAGATCTCGTTAAGAAAATTGAAAATCTTTATGAAGANATAAAGACCACAAAGAAGGAGCTGGAGGAAGCCAACTCCAAGATGATAAACAGTACACTTGACAGTATTATCGCAAACGCCGGAAACGTTAAAGGAATAAAGATAATTGCTGCAAAAATGAAAGGTCTTGATATGAATGCACTTAGAAATGCATCCGATGAAATTAAGAATAAAATAGGGTCTGGTGTTGTTATTCTGGTTTCAGATAAAGATGGTAAAGTCAATTTGATTGTATCTGCTACAAAAGATGCTGTTGAGGCAGGCATTCATAGTGGTAATATAATAAAGGAAGCTGCTGCAGCATGTGGTGGTGGCGGAGGCGGCCGTCCCGATATGGCTCAGGCGGGGGGCAAAGACCCGTCAGGTATGGACAGAGCTCTTGAAATCGCTGAAAAAAAGGCTATTGAGATGCTATAGATTGATGTGAGAGGCGTGAGGTGCCTTTAGAGTGAGTCAAATGGGCCGCTCCGTGAATCCTTCCGGGATTCAAGTCGCGTAGCTCCGCAATCCATGCTCCGCTGACGCCATTTGACATCACTCACAGCACCAAATCGGTAAAGATCTTATGTCAAACTGAAGATTCTTAGCTAACACTCAGAATGACAGAACGCTAAGGATAATAATAACATTTAGGAGTTGATGTAATGGAGAATTGTTTGTTTTGCCGTATAATTAAAGGCGAAATACCTTCAACAAAAGTATACGAAGATGAACATGTCTATGCTTTTAAGGATATTAACCCGGCCACACCGGTACATGTACTGGTTGTTCCGAAGGTTCATATTGACAGCATTGAGGCATTAAATGACAACAACATTGAGAATACCACTCATATTCATCGTGCCATAAAAAAAGTTGCTGAGATAACCGGAATAAACAAAGATGGGTACAGAGTAATAATAAATTGTGGAAAAGATGGCGGACAAACAGTTTTCCATCTTCATTATCATGTTTTGGGCGGAACAAAGCTTACAGAAAAAATAATATGATTATTCTATTGACGCTTTCAAAACCACTATTATATAATAGAATACGTGCTGTAACATGGTTTACCATTCACACTGACTGGATAAATCCCCTGGCACGGCGGCATGTACGTAACAGAGGGGAGGGATAGATGTGTCTGAAGTAAGAGTTAAGGAGAACGAATCCCTTGACAGTGCGCTGAAAAGATTTAAAAGACAATGTGCGAAGGCAGGCGTTCTCGCTGAAGTGAGGAAGAGAGAACACTATGTCAAACCCAGCGTAAAGCGCAAGAAAAAATCCGAGGCTGCGAGGAAAAGGAAGACGAAGTAAGGGTTCTGTTTAACGACCCTAAAAAGATAGCCCAAAAAACATTTTAATAAATAATAAAGCCCGGAGAAAAGCTTCGGGCTTTATTATTTAAAATGATTAAGGACAAAAATAATGGAAAATTACTATTTAGGTAACGGAACAAAATGGAAGTACATAAATGGAACAGTTAATGAAGAAATTGCAGATAAAGTATCAGATGAACTTATATATAATCTGCTGTTTCATAGAGGCTTACGCACGCAAGAAGATATCCGGTTGTTTCTGGAGCCATCTCTTGAAAACTTACATGACCCGTTTTTACTGGACGGAATGAAAGATGCAGTAGACAGAATTCTATACGCAATTCAGAAAAAGGAAAGAATTTTAATCTATGGAGATTACGATGCAGATGGGGTGTCAGCAACTTCAATCTTAGTCAGATATTTCAGAACATTAGACCTGCAGGTTGATTATTATATACCAGACAGAATTGACGAAGGCTATGGGATTTCCGATGCGGCAGTTGAATTTATAAGCAATAATGATTATGATCTGGTTATTACTGTTGATTGTGGTATATCAGCGCGCTGTCAGGTGGCGGAAATAGTTGAAAAATGCACGGCAAGAGGAAAAATCATTGATATTATTATTACCGATCATCATCAATGCAATGAAGAGCTTATTCCAGAGGCTTTAGCAATTATTAATCCGCATCTTCCGAACAGTAATTACCCATTTAAAAATCTGTGCGGTGCAGGTGTGGCTTTAAAACTGATTCATGCATTAGGAATACGTAAAGGTAATGCCAGAGCATTTGAAGATTACCTTGATATTGCAGCTATTGCCACAATAGCGGATATTGTTGATTTAAACGGTGAAAATCGTATCATATCAAAATTCGGAATAGAAAAAATACAAAAAAACCCTTGTACCGGTATAAAGGCCCTTTTAAACGTTGCTTTGGCAAATAAAACACAGATTGATTCATACAGAGTTTCATTTGTTATCGCGCCAAGAATAAATGCTGCCGGCCGCATGGGAGATGCGGGTGTAGCAGTTGAATTATTTACAACTGATGATCCGTCGAAAGCTAGTGAATATGCTGTTTGCTTAGAAAGTTCCAATGAGAAAAGACAGGAAATTCAGGAAGGAATATTCAAAGAGGCAATTAAGATCATAGAAGAAGATTCAAGATATAATAATGAAAAGATCATTGTTGTTTATAATGAAAACTGGCATCATGGAGTAATTGGTATTGTTGCTTCAAAGCTGGTGGACCGTTACAATAAACCTGTGTTTGTTTTCTCAATTGAAAATGGTAAAGCTGTAGGCTCTGCAAGAAGTATAGAAGGCTTTAATCTCTTTAAAGCTATGGAGTCCCAATCAGATTTATTAATTAAATATGGGGGGCATGAGCAGGCCGGGGGACTTACTATTCCGGCTCTAAACTTAGAATTATTCAGAAAGCATATTAATCTGTATGCAAACGGTTTAATAACAGATGAAATGCTCATACCTGAGACAACTATTGATATTGAAGTAAAAGGAAATGATATCAGTTTAAAAGCGGCAAAGATGATTTCACAACTGGAGCCCTTTGGCTGCGGTAACAAGATGCCGGTTTTTTGCTATAAAGGTGCTATAATCAGGGATAAAAAACTGATAGGTAACGGTCAGCATCTTAAGCTTATGCTTGAAATTGAAGGAAAGTATATTGATGGAGTATATTTTGGAAAAGGATCTTTTGATACGGGGATCTTTCCAAACGATATTGTAGATATCGTGTTTACACAGGATGTTAATGATTTTCGAGGCGTTGAAAGCTTACAGATAAGGCTGATAGATATGCGGCTTTCAGAGGAAACTATAAACAGGAACAGATTATTACTTAGAGCAGCCAGACAGGTAGAATGCCTTGATTGCGACGAAAGTTGGCTTTATAATGGGATTATTGATAAAATAATTTTATTTGACGATATTGTAATAGACAGGAACATCCTTGCAATCATATACAGGTATATAAGCCGGAAAGGGGATATAAACCTGACACCTCCGGATTTGTTTATACATTCCGGAATACTTATGAGAGAAACAAAGACAAACATAAATGCATATAAGTTTCTTTTAGCGTTACTGATATTTGATGAACTGGGACTGATTGAGGTAATATTGGATGATCAGGGAAATTATAATATTATTCAACCTTGTGAAGTGGGAAAAGTAAACCTGGAGGATTCAGAAATTTTAAACTGGGTAAATAACATGGTTAAAAATTTTAAGTAATTGGTGGAAAATATGCTTGATGCTTTTATGAGGCTAAAAAATTTAATATTGAAATATAATCCTGATTCAAATCTGGCTTTGATTGAAAAGGCATATAACATATCTACCAAAGCCCATGAGGGCCAGGAAAGAGTATCGGGAGATCCTTATATTGTACACCCGGTTGAGGTCGGGTGTATTTTGGCTGAGCTTGAAATGGACGACAGCTCAATTGCTGCCGGAATTCTTCACGATACCCTTGAGGATACCACCTTTACTTATGAACAGATTAAGAAGGAATTCAGTGCCGAAATAGCGGAGCTGGTAGAGGGTGTAACCAACCTCACAAAAATTCCTTATACATCTAAGCAGGAAATTCAAGCTGAAAATTTTAGAAAAATGTTTCTGGCTATGGCCAAAGATATCCGGGTGATTATTATAAAGCTTGGGGACCGCCTTCATAATATGAGAACCCTTAAGTTTATGGGGAAAGAAAAGCAGCTCCAAAAGGCACGTGAGACACTTGAAATATATGCACCATTAGCCCATCGTCTTGGAATTCATAAGATTAAATGGGAACTGGAAGACTTGAGTTTCCGATATCTTGATGAAAAAAGCTATTATGATTTAGTGGAGAGAATAGCCAAAAAACGCAAAGAGCGCGAGGAATATATTAATAATGTAATAGAAAGCGTCAGAAAAAAAACTGCGGAAGTACAAATTGATACATTCATAGAAGGACGCGCAAAGCATCTTTACAGCATTTATAAAAAAATGAAATTACAGAACAAGACTCTTGATCAGATTTATGATCTTTTCGCTATACGATTGATTGTGGATTCGGTAAAGGATTGCTATGCTCTCTTAGGTTTAATGCATGAAATGTTCAAACCCATGCCGGGCCGTTTTAAAGACTATGTATCAATGCCTAAACCAAATATGTACCAGTCGCTTCATTCAACTGTAATCGGTCCTGAGGGAATTCCTTTTGAAATACAAATCAGAACATGGGAAATGCACCGGGTTGCTGAAGTTGGTATAGCTGCCCATTGGCAGTATAAAGAGGGTGGATATGGTGAGAAGTCTTATGCAGAGAAGCTTTCCTGGTTACGTCAAATGATTGAATGGCAGAAGGACGCCAGAGACCCCGATGAATTTATGGAGAATCTTAAAATAGATTTATTTACTGACGAGGTTTTTGTTTTTACACCAAAAGGGGATGTTAAAAGCCTCAGAGCCGGATCAACACCTATTGATTTTGCTTATTCTATTCACAGCGCTATTGGAAATCGTATGATAGGTGCTAAAGTAAACGGAAGAATTGTAACCTTGGAATATGAGCTTAAAAACGGAGATATTGTTGAAATTATTACATCCGGGGCAAGTAACGGTCCAAGCAGAGACTGGCTGAAGATTGCCAAGACATCACAGGCCAGAAATAAAATAAATCAATGGTTTAAAAAAGAAAAAAGAGAAGAAAATGTTGAACAGGGTAAGCTTGCTTTTGAAAAGGAACTGAAGAAACACGGGCTTACCATGAACCAGGCCGTAAAGAGTGAATATATAGAATCTTTATTGAAAAAATATAATTTTCATAATATTGAAGATATTTTTGCAGCTATTACTCTGGGCGGTATTACCGCCAACAAAGTCGTATCACGGTTAAAAGAGGAATACAGAAAGAGCCTCCCGCCAGAAGAGCAGACACATATGCTCATTGATCAAATCGAAAAGGAAAGCAAACGAAAAAGCAAAGCACTGCCGGAGAGTGGTGTGGTGGTTAAGGGTATTGACAACTGTCTGGTCAGACTGTCCCGCTGCTGTAACCCTGTCCCCGGTGATGAAATTATAGGGTATATAACGCGGGGACGCGGTGTTTCTGTCCATAGAAAGGATTGTTCCAATATACGAAATACAATAATAGACGGTGACGCCAGACTAATTGAAGTATACTGGTATAAGAGTGTTTCAACTAATGTCTCTTATTTAGCCGAAATTACTCTTAAAGCCCGTGACAGAACCGGCCTTATTGTTGAGATTACAAATGCTATCGGAGAATCCAGAATTCCCTTAAGAGCAATTAATGCAAGAACTGCCAAGGACATGACGGTTCAGATGCAAATGACTCTTGAAATAAATAATACCGATCAATTGGATAGAATAATTGCTAAAATGAGTCGTATAAAGGATGTATATGATATATCACGTAACAAATGAGGAGATTATATGCGTGCTGTGGTACAACGTGTTAAACGTGCTCAAGTAACAGTTGAAGGACGTATAACAGGAAGAATAGAAAAAGGGATACTGGTATTACTAGGTGTAGGGGAAGATGATGAGATTAAGGACCTGAAATACATTGCAGATAAGATCATAAAATTACGAATTTTTGAAGACAATGAAGATAAAATGAATCTGTCGGTTCTTGATGTGGGCGGAAATGTTCTGGTTGTTTCCCAGTTCACACTTTACGGAGATTGCAGAAAGGGGAACAGGCCAAGCTATTCAAAGGCGGCTGGACCTCAAAAGGCGCAGGAGTATTATGATAGATTTATTGAATATTTAAGCAGCAAATACAACATTAAGGTTGAATCCGGAGTATTTCAGGCCAGTATGGAAGTGGATTTTATTAATGACGGTCCGGTGACGCTAATGCTTGACAGTAAAAAAACATTTTAAGGGTAGGTGTATAATGGAGCCTATAATTTTGACAAATGGAATATTTGGTTCAAACACATATATTGTGGAAAGCAATAACCAGTGTGCCATAATAGATTGCGGCAATAAACCTCAGGACATAAAAAGAATTATTGACAGCAAAGATCTGGAGCCGAAATATATTATTCTTACTCATGGCCATGCCGATCACATTTTTTATGCAGGAAGAATTAAGGATGCTACCGGAGCCCTTATTTGCCTCCATAAAGATGAGCTGCCTATTTATTCGGATGCTGATAAGAATGGATATAATTTATTCGGATTTAATACTAATATTGACAATCCCTATCCCGACTGTCTTCTGAATCATGGTGACAAGCTGCCTCTGGGAGATGTTGATCTTAAAATTATACACACTCCCGGCCATTCTCCCGGCGGTATCTGTGTTTTATGTGAGGATATGCTTTTTAGCGGAGATACCCTTTTTGAATTAAGCGTTGGCAGAACAGATTTATTTGGAGGCAGCCAAAAACAGCTTGTTGAGTCTATTAAAAGCCAGCTGTATACACTGGATGGCTCTATAAAGGTCTATCCCGGGCATGGGATGCCCACTACAATCGACTATGAGAGAGGAAATAATCCTTATGTCTGAAAATATAAAGTTATGGGTTAAAATAACCGGTATAGATATGGATTTGGAGGCGTGGGGGTTGATACGCCTCTTTTTTAACGAAGATTTATTTGTCATTATAAAAGAAGAATTTACGGACAATAGTTTTACTCCCGGTTCGTATCTGAATATCAGTGTTATAAACGGACAGGAGTGGTATTGTAAAGTCACTTATTATACTTGTATCGATAAGTTTGAAATTATCAAAAATATAGACTCATATGATATTGAACCTCAATATTTATGTGAAAAGAAAATTTCAGCCAATGACTTAAAGAAGCCTGGAGGAGGCTTGTTGAAAAGCCGGAAAATAATTGCAGGAGCGTGTATTGTTGATGTATTGTCCAAGGTAACCGGTAAATATCTGCCATATGGATCGTTAACCGGCATAAGACCTGTTAAGCTTACCATGCAATGTATTCAGGATGGTCTTGATAAATCCGGGACTATAAATCAGCTTGTAAAAGCAACAGGTATGAATGAAGAAAAGGCTGCCTTACTTTATGATATTGGGGTTGTGGAAAGACCGTTTATTCATGTTGATCCCAAAAGTGTACACCTGTATATTGGTATTCCGTTTTGTAAAAGCCGCTGCTTGTATTGTTCTTTTACTTCTTATCCTGTTGAGCGCTTCAGAAGTATTATTCCCGCATTTATGGAAACACTTGAGAAGGAAATCCGATTTGTCAGGAGAATTGTCGAAGAAAATAAGCTAAAAATTAAATCGGTTTATATTGGCGGGGGAACTCCTACTGCACTTGACAATTCAAACCTTAACCGTGTTTTGCAGATTGTTAATAATTCATTTGATATAAATAATGTGGAGTTTTCTGTTGAAGCAGGAAGGCCCGATACAATTACCCGTGATAAGCTTATAACAATGAAAAATAATAATATTACAAGAATCAGCATTAACCCCCAGACAATGAATGCCTTAACGCTTAAAGCAATCGGCAGAAATCATACTCCCGAAGAAATTGTTGAAAAATTCTATATGTCAAGATACACGGGGTTCAATAACATAAATATGGATATAATAGCAGGGCTTCCAAATGAGGATGAAAAAATGTTCAATCACACACTGGAATGGATTGAAGAGATGGATCCTGAGAGCTTGACAGTGCATACAATGGCAATTAAGAGGGCCTCAATACTACATGAAAGTATAGAAAGCTGCAACAACTGCTATGAGCTTACCCCGGATAAAACGGTAGAATCGATGATTAATGATGCCAGACAATCAGCCGAGAACATGGGGATGAGACCATATTATTTATACAGGCAGAAGAATATCCTCGCAAATCTTGAAAATACAGGCTATGCGAAAGCCGGATATGAATGTCTTTATAATATTCATTCAATGGAGGAAGTACAGAGCATCATTGCAGTGGGAGCAGGGTCAATTTCGAAATTTGTGTCACCTGACGGCAAAAAAATCGAGCGAACATACAATGTAAGAGATGTCGCTCAATATATAGACCGGATTGATGAAATGATTGAAAGAAAAAGGGTCATATTTGAAAGCATATATTGAAATAACTTGCTCAACCGGTTTGGTGCCTGTAGAGTGAGTCAAATGCGCCGCTCCGTGAATCCATCCGGGATTCAAGTCGCGTAGCTTCGCAATCCATGCTCCGCTGACACCATTTGACATCACTCACGGCACCTGCTACATTTACTGTCATCCATAACGTAGTCGAAGGATCAATTACGTCAACAAAAAGATTCTTTTTATTTCTTCTTTACGCTCAGTATTTCCCCGACATACATGCGGTGATAATCACTGCCGTTATAATTCTTTTCAATTGCAGGATCAAGAAAATTCTTGGGGAGAATATCCTGATAATATAATTTTTTGCATTCTATTATCAGTCTGGATTGTTCAAATACGGTGGTTTGATTGTCCCCAGCTATTGGAATTAATCCGGTTTCCTTTGCTTTATTGATATCACGGCCGGATTTTGTTCCGCAAATAGTTAAGACATTACGCCATTCTTTCGGGAAAAAGCTGAGAGAGAAAGTATCATTTTTTTCCATGAATTCATAAGTATAGCGGCTCGGCCTTACAAAAACAAAACATACATTTTTGTTCCAAAGATGACCCATTCCGCCCCAGCTGGCAGTCATTGTGTTATAGTTGTCAACGGTTCCTGAGGTAATAAGCATCCAATCCTTACTTATCAGTGAAAACACGTTATCTGTTAGCTTATTGGCTTCAATTGGCTTAAAATCATTATTCAAATCAATCACTCCTATTAATTCTGGTATATTTAGTATAGCATATGACAATGAATTGTAATTGCTGAACTTATGGTATATGATATAATCTTTCAGAGGTGTATTATGTTCAAAAAAAACAGAAAAACTTATTATATAATAACTTTTATTCTGGTTTTTATATTAGTATTCTATTACTGGCAAAACCATACCCTTCAGATAACCCGTTATGAACTTACTTATAAAGATTTACCGGAGAGTTTTGATGGGTACAGGATAGTCCAGATAAGTGATATGCACGGGAAAACCTTCGGGATGGAGAATATTGGTCTTGCAAAAAAGATAAAATCACTGAATCCTGATATTCTCTTAATTACAGGAGATATGATGAGTTCTACAATATTTGATGAAGGCGCTTTTTTTGAGTTTTTGGATCATTTTGATAAAGCATGCCCGATTTACATGTGTTTGGGAAACCATGAACAAATTGCAGAGCAGCTTACAAGTTACAGTGACAATAATAGATTTTTAAATTATATAAATAAAATTACAGAAAAGGGCGCAATATTATTAGATAATAAAAAAATTAAAGTAAATAACGGGGAAGACTCAATAAACATATTTGGTTTGACACCGGAATTATATCACTATTCCAGAAGGGACATTGAGCCATATGACGAGAATTTGTCCTTAACCGAATCCTATATTGAAAATGTATTGGGCAAATCCCCGAAGGAGTTTAATATTTTATTGGCGCATAATCCTGCATATTTTGAAGAATATGTGTCATGGGGAGCAGACTTAACACTTTCAGGCCATATACACGGAGGAGTTGTTCGAATTCCTTTTTTAGGAGGTCTTTTCTCTCCTGAGAAAATATTCTTTCCAAAATATGATGCGGGGTTGTTTGAAAGCGGAGATTCCAGGATGATTGTAAATCGTGGGCTTGGATATTCAAAAATTAATATCAGACTTTTTAACAGGCCGGAAATCAGCTTTATAAAATTAAGCAATATGCAATGATAATGGATAGAAACGTGTATAAATATTCATTTATTGTATTATGTTTGCTTTTTTTTAAAAACCATTATATAGTGTTTTATAGAACACGTGCTCATTTCAAAACAATAAACTTTAAACATTTTTTTCAAGGAGGAATTCTTATGAAAAAGATCCTATCACTCATTTTAGTTTTATCATTTGTTCTGACTATGTTTGTTGGTTGCGGTTTAGGTAAAAGCGGATATGAACTCGCTCTTGTTACCGATTTAGGCACTATTGACGACAAATCTTTTAACCAGGGTTCCTGGGAAGGTCTAAAAAAGTATGCTGAAGAACACAAAAAGACATACCAGTATTATCAGCCCAGCGAAGGTACAAACGCAGCATATCTCGAGTCAATTGACCTTGCAATTAAGGGCGGTGCCAAAGTAATTGTAACACCGGGCTTTCTTTTTGAAGTTCCTATTTATGAGGCACAGACAAAATATCCCGAAGTGAAGTTTGTCCTTCTTGATGGTGAGCCCCATACTGAAGACTATCAGACTTATCATACAGAGAAAAATGTGCAGCCTATCCTGTATGCTGAGGAAGAAGCTGGCTTTATGGCAGGATACGCAGCTGTTAAAGACGGTTTCACCAAGCTGGGTTTCCANGGAGGTATGGCGGTTCCCGCAGTAATCCGGTACGGGCATGGTTTTGCACAGGGGGCAGAGGCAGCAGCTAAAGAACTGAACCTTGCTGAAGGATCTGTTTCTTTAATGTACAACTACTCCGGCGACTTTGCAGCTACTCCTGAAAGTCAGGCCAGGGCAGCCGGCTGGTATAAATCAGGTACAGAAGTTATTTTTGCTTGCGGTGGTGCGGTTGGTAACTCAGTAATGGCAGCAGCAGAAGCGGCAGGAGGAAAATTTGTTATAGGTGTTGACGTTGACCAGTATGCTGAATCTGAAACAGTAATTTCATCTGCTATGAAGATGTTGTCAAACTCAGTTTATCAAGCTCTTGAAGCATATTACAATAATAAATGGGAAGGCGGAACCACATGGGTTCTTAATGCATCCAATGACGGTGTCGGCCTTGCTATGGAAAATGCAAGATGGCGTAAATTCAGTATGAATGATTATAATACTCTTCTAAAAGCGGTTCAGGACAAGAAATATGATATTAACAATAAAAGTGATATCGGTGTCACTGAACTTGGTCTGAAATATGTCAATATAACAGAAGTTAAAGACTAAATGAATATTTCTTTATCGGGAAGGTGCCGAAATGGTGCCTTCCTGTGATATTCCTCCAACTATTTATACTTAACACTGGATAAAAAATACAAGGAAGTGATATGCCTTGGATTATATTATAGAGATGCGAAATATCGTCAAAGATTTTCCCGGAATCCGTGCAAATGACGATATTACACTACAAATAAAAAAAGGTGAAATCCATGCTCTGTTGGGTGAAAACGGTGCCGGCAAAAGTACACTTATGAGTGTACTGTTTGGTATGTATAAGCCTGAAAGCGGTAGTATAATGCTCCGCGGTGAAAATGTGCAGATTTCGGGTCCTAAAATGGCCAATTCTCTGGGAATTGGAATGGTACACCAACATTTTATGCTAGTGCATAATTTTACTGTATTACAAAACATAATTTTGGGTGTAGAAACTACTAAAAATGGTTTTCTTAAGATGGATGAAGCCAGAAAAAAGGTAATGGAACTATCTGAGAAGTATGGCTTAAAAGTGGATCCTGATGCATTAATATCAGATATATCAGTAGGTATGCAGCAAAGAGTAGAAATCCTTAAAATGCTGTATAGAGACAATGATATATTGATTTTTGACGAGCCGACTGCCGTTTTGACACCACAGGAAATTGATGAGCTTATGGATATTATGAAAAGTCTTGCAGCAGAAGGCAAGTCAATAATTTTCATAACTCATAAGCTTGAAGAAATAAAAAGGGTGGCTCACCGATGTACTGTACTGCGACTGGGAAAATCCATAGGAACGGTCAATGTATCTGATGTCACTGTTGAGGACCTGTCCGAAATGATGGTCGGAAGAAAGGTTATACTCGATGTTGAAAAAGAGTATAAAGAACCTGGAAAGCCTGTCCTCGAAGTTGAAAAGCTTACTGTAAGAAGTGACCGCTCAAAGAAAGATGTAGTGAAAGATGTGAGCTTTAAAGTACATGAGGGAGAAATTATCTGTATTGCGGGTGTGGATGGCAACGGCCAGTCAGAACTTATTTATGCAATTACCGGATTAATTACTTCAGACAGCGGAATTATTAAAATCAAGGGTGAGGATGTCACCCGAAAACCAATACGCTACCGTAACACACACGGATTAGCACATATTCCGGAAGACAGGCATAAATGGGGCCTTGTTCTGGACTATTCACTTGCCGAAAATCTTATACTAATGGAATATTTTGAAGACAAATATCAGAAGTTTGGATTTTTAAATAAACCGGAAATATTAAAGCATGCTGAAAGACTAATTGAGCAATATGACATAAGAAGCAGTGAAGGTGCAAAAACCAGAGTCCGCAGCATGTCCGGCGGTAATCAGCAAAAGGCTATTGCCGCACGTGAATTAAGCCGGAATCCTGATATTCTTATTGCAGTCCAGCCTACCCGGGGTCTTGATGTCGGAGCTATAGAATATATGCATAAAGAAATTGTTAAAGCCCGTGATAAAGGAAAGGCTGTTTTAGTGGTTTCCTTTGATCTATCAGAGGTTATGAGGCTTGCCGACAGAATACTGGTTATGTATGAAGGTGAGATAGTCGCAAATGTGAAGCCTTCAGAAATAACAGACAATGAATTAGGGTTGTATATGGCCGGAGCTAAGAGGGGGGTAGCATTGTGAAAAAAGAAAATGTAAAAAAGAAATTCTTACTGCCTGATCTTACCAATGCTGCAGGACCGATTTCCTCAATAACAGCCATACTGGTCGGCTTATTTACAGGTATTATTATTCTGTTAATAAGCAATCCTGCAAGGGCTTTCGACGGTTTTTTGTGGATAATAGCCGGAAGTCTTCAGAGCGCTAAAGATATAGGAAATGTTTTTTATTATGCTACTCCAATTATTATGACAGGACTTTCGGTGGCATTTGCGTTTAAGACAAGCCTGTTTAATATAGGAGCATCGGGGCAGTTTATTATGGGAGCCTATGGAGCTGTTCTGGTTGGTGTTAAACTTCAATCGTTAGGTTCATTTCACTGGATTGCAGCATTACTGACATCAATGGTATTCGGCGCACTTTGGGCTCTTGTGCCCGGCATATTTAAAGCATACTTTAATGTTAACGAAGTTATATCTTTTATTATGACCAACTATATTGGAATGTATCTGGTAAATTGGATGGTCAGATCTACTGTATATCATAAGCTTACCAACAGGTCTGTGCCGGTTGCCGAGTCTGCAAATATTCCGAAGTTAGGGCTGGATAAGCTCTTTCCCGGTTCAAGCGTTAATGGAGGAATTATTATTGCTGTAATAATCTCTGTACTTATATATGTTTTGCTGGATAAAACCACTTTTGGTTTTGAGCTTAAAGCATGCGGACTGAACAATGATGCCAGCCGTTATGCAGGAATTAATGCGAAGAAGAATATCGTATTTTCCTTATTGATCTCAGGCGCATTGGCAGGAATAGGAGGAGGACTTCTGTATTTAGCCGGAAGCGGAAAATACATTTATGTTGAGGATATTATTGCACCGGAAGGATTTACGGGAATATCTGTGGCGCTTCTCGGGATGTCCCATCCTATCGGAGCTCTCTTTGCAGGACTTTTTATAGCATATATAACAGTTGGGGGTTCTTATATGCAGTTATCAGGATTTGTGCCTGAAATAATTGATATAATTACCTCAATAATTATTTATTTTGCGGCTTTCGCATTGATAATCAGAAATCTTTTGCAAA
>JGI24711J26586_10001006_pt1 | contig 21960 bp, 26 predicted proteins | sample BioPla3DNA1_FD_26586 | JGI IMG/M metagenome (IMG submission 26586)
TCTCATCAGCTTCATAACCCATCAATGCATCTCTGCTTATTCCCGCTCGGGCAGCAAGATCAACTATTCTCAAACCTTTCTTGTTGCGATAATATCGGATACGTTCTCCGACAGTTGCNGAAGTCGGTAGTGTTTGAAGTTGATATACAAAATGCAAGAGTATTCTATTATTAACGTTGTGAATGAAACCTGTGTTAACAAGGTTGGAATAGCAAATGAGATACTTATGCATTTGAGATCTTCTAAAAAATTCCAGAATGAAGTTTCTTTAAATGAACCGTTAGGCACAGACAAAGAAGGTAATGAAATTGCTCTCATTGATATATTAGGCAGTGAGGACGAGGATGTGGAAGAAAAAGTTGACATAAAACAAAGAATCAAGAAATTATACCGTCTTATAAAATGTGTTCTCGAAGGCAGGGAACAGGTTATTATACGTTTGCGCTACGGCTTGTGTGGAAAGTGCGGAAAAACTCAAAGAGAAGTAGCTGAAAGCTTAGGTATATCACGCTCATATGTATCAAGAATCGAAAAAAAAGCTCTAACAAAACTACATGAGGGATTAAAATGAATAGGCATTACTCATAATCTTAGTATAACTTATTTATTTATTTTTGTGTCTCACCCTATGGGTTCATTGTATGTTATGGCACGGAAAATTCAGCAAACATATTTATTTGTTCGCCTAATTTATTATCCTTTTCCTTTTTATATAGTTTCTTTAAAATCCTATATTTACCTTCTCCTATTTCACCATAGTAACCACTCCAGTCTATAAAGATTTTAGCGGTAGAAAATGGTCGGATATGAATAGCTTCTGATATAAAAAGGGGGTACTGCGTATAATAAGGAATCTCAACCCATTTACCATCTTGCAGAAGCTCTAATTTATATTCTGAGTTATAAACATATGTATATCTACTGTTGTTGGATATAATAAAGGAAGCTTTATCAGGTTTTGCATCCTCAATAATCTGAAAACTAAGTGAACTGTCACATTTTAAAAACATATAAATAAAAGCCATTAATATAAATAAAATTAGTACTATTCTTTTCTTCATGATTTTTTTACTCCTTATACCTAAATTATGGATTTAACACAATTACTTTTTCTGGCTAATAGTGATTAAATCGATTAGGTGGTGGGTAATTATTTCACCTCAATGCTCCGAACGAAACATCAATTATAGTGGCTTGGATGAATTCATCCCGTGAATTGGTTGTATTAAGTGAGATTATTGCTGGTACAAAACTACGCTCTGTACTGGATCTTTTTACAACTTTAATATGGCATAAGTACTCAATTTAGCGGTGGATATCGTATATCTTTCACATAATACCAAGCTTCCTTTCCTCCGGCAAAAGTAACCAAAACTTTGTCTTCTTCACGTCTTGTTATTAGACCCCATTGGTCAGTTTCTTCTATACTGTCTTTATACTTATCTACACCCGCCACTCCTTTTGGGATAATAATATCTGTTACAAACTGTTGATTCCCTTCAGTATATTTAGCTGTCTTGGATTCATGTATCCAACCTTGATTATTATTAGGAGAGTCAAGGGTAACAAAAGAGACGTACAGCCACACTTTGCACTACTTAATTATAGCTATCAAAATTAATATATTTGTATAACGTAAATCCATCTGTATAAGTGTAATCATGCCAATTGATATCACACGTATCTATTTGGTCTTTAGTAGTTGCTTCAAACACTAAGTACCCTTCTATGTTTCCGGTCCAGAGTGTTTGAATATTCAACATAGTATGTGAATTTTTTATCCAAACATCATAGCCATCTGCAAATCCATTAGTATCTAAAACAAAAGGACCGCTGTTATCACTTGGCCTCATAGTATATGTACCATACTTTGTTGTTAATAAAAAAGCCCTGCAAACAAACCCAGAACAATCTATACCCGCAGTTCCTAGTACTATAGAACTGTATGAACTAGATACATTACCAGCATAATATGTCGTTCCATTCATTTTAGTAAAAGAGATAATACTAGTACAATATACAAGATATACATTTTTTTATAATAGTTTTCATTACTGTTATTTACATTATTTACGTCGCTAATGATTTGAGAGTGTTAAAAATCACGTATTCCATAAGCCGTTACCATTTCAAAAAGCAAAATTATTAAGCTAAACATACATATATAAGCCGGTAAAAATATTAAGTTGAATTTTAAGAATTTATACGTACTTTTATTTACATTATTAAACTTATAAAAGTTCACACAGGCTATAGTCATTGGGACCGTCCCGATACTTAACGCCACCATTGCGTATGTATTAAGCATAAAAGGCATCAGAGGGGAAAGATATGAAGTTAAACCAGGACCATGCCAGAACGCATAAGAACCGTAAATCATATATGCCACTAAAGCTAAAACACATCCAACGCAGAATAAATATACAATATTGGCACTTGTTTTTATTTTATTTTTCACGCGAGTACCTCTCATAAATCCTTAGATCTTAAATCATACTTTAATTATATTGTTATTCAATTTATTGTAATCATTTTTTTACTCTAATAATAGAAATATATTCATAGTAAAGTGCCGATTATTTCGGCACTTTATAGTTACTTAAAAGCGATTTCTTATGACATTTTGTTCTGGCTTATATTCTTTGCATTTTACCGCACAGGTACATACCAGTTATTACTCCAGATATGCAGACGCCTAGTCTCCGACACATCTATAGTAGAATTACTCTTAATTACAGTATTAGCATTCCAGCGATTATTGAATAATGTAAGTGGATTGTCGAAAATACCAGAAGAAACTCCATCCTCTCTACCTCTCTCATTATTCCATAGATCCATTAGTTCATCTCTCCCAGATCCATACGAAGGATTTGTAACACCATCGAAAAGCAAATTCCATTGTGAATAAGTACGATTAAAAAAACTATTATTACGAAGGTTTAATGCTATAGCAAGCTCTGTTGCTGTAGGCTGATTAGTCCTAGGTATAACATTTCGACGCAAAAGATTATTTACTAATTCATAATTTGTTGTATATATTCGAGTCGAATTTAAGCGCCCATTTTGAGTTATACCTACCGCGAGAGCTTTTACACAATTAAAATTCCAAATATAATGTCTAAATGCATCTTCCTTCCACATATCGTTAGGAAACGTCTCTTTAGCATATGTCAGAGCTTCACTACCAATAAGTTCAATAGCACTCCTAGCTATTATAGTTAACCCATCTTGTTCACTGAAATATCTACCATACGCGCGTTTAGCGTTGAGATAAGAAGTACGATTATTGGAGCACACTATTGTTTCATACAATGCGTCAATTTCTTTCTTTATTTCCAACAGCTTATTTCTAGACAATCTTTNTTCAAAAATTTCTGGGTTTTCATCTAAATAACCTTCCCAAAGTTTCTCAGGAGTGAGGTTCGCATAAAATTGTTCCTCTTCATCTATAAACCTTTGAGCTTCAGCAATCATTTCAGGTGTAACTGCCACTTCAGCTTCTCTATACAGTTTATCCCAAAAAGCCTCAACCTCCTTCTCAGTCATTAAAGACAATGAATCTTGCTCTGTGGTCAGTTCCGGATTCTTATGCGAATCATCTTGTTCCTTGGCAACGACTACTGTGGGTAATGTAAAAATAATTGCAAATGCTATTAATAATGATAGAATTTTACCTATCGCTCTATTCATAATTTTAATCTCCTTGCTTTAATAATTGTTCTGTTAACTTAATAATAAAAATGTCTCTCTTTTGAAGATGAGAACTGCTTCATACTTATGTATAAATTAATAGTACTTAATATTGCTGGTATAATTAGCTTGTTCAACCTGCTGTCCATTAATATACACTGTACCGGTTGATAACATCCGATAAGAATAGCCTTTCTGCACGTACCAACTACCCGCAACGGAACATATCACATCTTCTGATGTGCCTGTCCAGGTCTTAATTGTCGTCCAAGATCCATTTTTAAATTGCTGGAGATTAGTTCTAACCATAATAAAGTCGACACTAAAAGCCGACATGTTGCTTTTAATATCTGCTCTTCCTGATGATGTAATATTAAAAGAGTTATTAAATTGAGAGATTTCTGTCCAACGTGGTTGAATATTTGATTCTTTGGCATTATCCAAAGAATCAGCGAATGCGGGGAATATTGTTGAACATAACAATAAAACAGTTAAAGTAAGCAGTAAAATTCGTTTTTTCAAGATTCTCACCACCTTTTTACCTTTCTACTTATAAAGACTGGAAAAAGGAGATAAATGTTACACATTTGTCGAAAAGATTTTTATTTTCTTAAATATATACTTTCACAGAACTTAATAATATCTTCTTTAGATATCTGCCCATAAACATTAAACAGTCTTTCGTTATTATCCCATAAGATAGTAATGATCTTATCTTTAGTAATTACCATCGCTTCCCAACCTTGTATTTCCATTGTCTCGATTTCTGCATTTTCGGTATCCATCATATAATCCCTATTCAAGTCTGAACTTTGCTCAAAGACCAATGAACTAGAATTGCCATTTTTAAAAACTATAATTGTTTCTCCATTTTGCTTGATGATGTTCTCGATGTTGAAACCTTTTGGTATATATCCAGGAATATAGCAGTTCTTAAGTACTGCATCGTTTTTGAGGGTATCTATACTTCCGGAATTACTATCATCGTCTATTGTTATTTTAGAATAATCCTCATTTGCCTCTACAAATAAATTAAAAAACTTTACCCTTATGGCATCAACGGATGATATTAATGTTACAGAAAGGATGAGTACAGAAATTAATATTATTGCTACCACCTTAGATGCTTTTTTTGTTGACATTAAAAACTCTTTAAAACTTTGCTTTCTTCTATAATCTTTAATAAGAGCTTCTATTGTTTGATCCAGCTCTTTTTGATTAGGATTAGTAATATCATTGTCACAACCGTTCTCTATATCTTCATTAATGTTATCAACATGGCAGACTCCGGCATAAGTAAAAATAACATCAGCTATTTTTTCGTTTTTAAGTTTTTCTATATTGTCAATACTCATAAAACCTCATCCCCCTCATTTTCTTCATCAGTTTTAACTAGATCTATTAAGCTGTTTTTGGCTCTATGTAATCTTACTCTAACGTTTAGCTCAGATATATCAAGTATTTTTGCAATCTCACTATCAGAATAGTCGAAAAAATACTTTAATGAAATAATTTCAGCATAAGGCTGATGTAACAAACTTATTTTTTCTTTTAGTGCCTTTAGGCTCTCATACTTTATCATTTGCTCATCTATATTAAATGCATAATCCGGTATATACTCATTCATTTCTTCAATTGCTATCAAGTTGTTATGTTTTCTTTTATTATATAGGTCAATTGAAATGTTCCTACATATAATGACCATTAATGCCTTAGTTTTGTTACACTCAATTTCATTAATTGTTTTAATATTCCTTATTATTTTAACAAACGCCATTTGTACTGCATCTTGAGCCAACTGATGGTCATTAAGAATGCGAAATGCTGTGCTATACATTAGACCGTTATACTTTTTATATAATGATTCAAGCTTATCTGTTGTTTCTTTAATCATCTGAATCATGCTCCGTAATAGTTATTTTTTGGATATGTATAGTATTTTAACATACAAAACTTAAATATACATTACCGTAATTTTACAAGTTACTATCTATACTTTTTAATACATAAGCGTTAGGACCAAATTAAAAACTATTCACCGTCTCTTATTCTATGGGATCTATGGTTAATAGAAACTTGCTCCTTTGTTGTTTGTTGTTCTTGTGTATAATTTCCAACATTATAATCAGCAAATACACTATATTCAGTTTATAATTCAAAATGGTTTAATATGGTTCTATGTCATATAAGCCCATTTTTAATCAACTTTAGGTAGACTTTCCTTGTTATCAGATGCTTTCCAGACTCCCATTTTTCAACAGTACGCCTTCCCACACCTAGTACAGCCCCAAAGCCATTTTGTGTTAATGCTAGTTCCTTTCTCTTTTCATAAATTTTTAGGCTATATGGATAAGCAAGGAAGGTATAATACGCGTCAAACAGCTTGTCCGGTATAATATTGAGAATATCAGCCAGTTTTATAACGCATTCCAGCGGTGGGTCGGTCTCATCAGCTTCATAACCCATCAATGCATCTCTGCTTATTCCCGCTCGGGCAGCAAGATCAACTATTCTCAAACCTTTCTTGTTACGATAATATCGGATACGTTCTCCAACAGTTGCTGAAGTCGGTAGTGTTTGAAGTTGATATACAAAATGCAAGAGTATTCTATTATTAACGTTGTGAATGAAACCTGTGTTAACAAGGTTGGAATAGCAAATGAAATTCTTATGCACTTGAGGGCTTCTAAAAAATTTCAGAATGAAATTTCTTTAAATGAGCCTTTGGGAACTGATAAAGAAGGTAATGAAATTGCTTTGATTGATATATTGGGCTGTGAGGATGAAGATGTTGAAGAAAAGGTTGATTTAAAGCAACGAATCAAAAAACTGTATCGCCTTATTAAATGTGCACTTGAAGGCAGAGAACAGGTAATTATCCGTTTGCGCTACGGTCTATGCGGAAAATGTGGAAAAACTCAGCGGGAGGTAGCTGAAAGTCTTGGTATATCCCGCTCATATGTTTCCAGAATTGAAAAAAAGGCTTTAACAAAGTTGCATGAGGGGTTAAAATGATTTGGATTTATTCATCTTTATAGTCGGAAACCGGGTCTGAAACTTTGTCTGAAGCAGTTGTATCCGGAACAACCTTACTTTTGTATGAGAAATTATTGGCTACCCAGTTTTTAAATGTATCTGCCTTTGCAATGCCTTCAAATAAATACTTAAGCGCTACAATACTCAGCGGGCCAACAAACATTCCCGCAACGCCCCAGAGTCTAAGTCCTATATACATACCAGCCAGTGTGAAAAGAGGATGTACCCCTATTTGCTTTCCAAGTACCTTAGGTTCTATCAGCTGCCTCACGAAGAGAATGATTACATATAGCAGGGCTAACGAAAGTGCCAGCTTTGTGTTTCCAAGGACCAAAGTAATAATAGCCCACGGAATCAATACAGTACCTGCTCCCAATACGGGAAGCACATCTACCAATGCTATTAATAACGCAATTANAAGAGCGTTATTNACATTNAGTATCAACAATCCGATTAATAATTCGGTAAAAGTTATACTCGTAAGTATAAGTTGAGCCCTGAGCCAACCGAAAAAAGCCGAAAACACATTTGTGGTTATACTTTTTGTTTTATTGAGCCAATTGGTAGGAATCTGCAAATCCAGAAATTTTAATATATTATTTTTATCACTGGACATAAAATAGGTGGCTAAAACTGTCACCAATATAAATATTAAAATTTGCGGAAGATATAATGCAACTTGTACTGATGCCTGCACCCAATCAATAATTTTGCCTAAAACACTTTGCAGATTATTAGTAAGTTCTTCAATTGCCTTTTCGATTAAGCCTGTAAAGCTGACCGGAAGCTGTATGAAAATTCCGTCAATATTTTCAATTACTCTGTCAAAGAACTCGGTTAAAGTCTCCATATTTATTTCCAGACTTAAATAGACAGCCCGAATCTCCTTAATAAGTCTGGATATTAAAAAACCAATTATAGAGCCAATAAAACCTAAAACAAGCAGGATGGAAATAACCGTTCCGATCTTTCTGGGGATTTTTATCTTTCTCTCAATGAATTTCACTAAAGGTTCAATTAAAGAAGCAAAGAAATATGCAATAATAAAAGGAAAGATATATTTCCATATTCGTGCAAACAGAAATATCAGAAAAATTACCAGGATAATTTTAAAAATAGCTAATAGCGTTCCTTTTACCCTTTCAGACATATACGCTCCTTATGTTCTTTAACTTTTATATCTAAATAATTGCCATTTATTCAGCAAAGCTTTCAAATGCTCGCCTGATATAAGTTAATCTGCCGTCAACTCTGGTACTCTCCATAAGTGATATCCCCGGTGCTATGAACTTGTACCCGGACTTTTCGTGACATTCCAGGTTCAATATATCATCCGATAACAAAGCAGCTTCTCTTATCAAGGTAATATGAGGTATATAATATTTTTCTTTCTTTATGGGCATTATTCCTTCCAGTTCAGATTCTAAATTTTTATAAAGTCTTAATAAATTCCTGTTATCCGAAAGGCCTGCCCAAACTATTTTTTTGCTTCCTTTATCGAATTTACCAAGTCTATCCAACTCCAAAACAAGTTTTTTATATCTTAAGGAAACTTTTCTTATCGAATCACATACGTCAAGATAAACAGACCTGTCAATCTCACCCAAAAACTTCAGGGTAAGATGAAGATTATCGATACGGGTGTAATTTCCCTTTATACCCTGATCCTTAAGTTGTTTCTGGACAGCGGCAAGAATATTACGGGTTTTATCGTCAAATTCTATGGCAATAAAGCATCTCATATAATAATGTATCATCCTTTATATCATAATACATGCTTTATTCTATCATAAAAATACTTAACATAAAAAACCCCGTATTATACTTATGTTAAGTATTTACCGGGGTTTACACAACCTTATTCTTCATCAGTATGAAGGTGCTCACGGCGTAAATCCTGGGAGCCACAGCCTCCACAGCATCCCGAACATCCTTCATATCGGTTGTCTTCAGCAAGACCGTTTTTGATTTTATAATCCTGCAAAGCAGCAGCTATTGCTTCCTCAGCCAATACAGAGCAATGGACTTTCACCGGAGGCAGTCCGTCAAGAGCATCCATCACTGCTTTGTTGGTCACCATCTCTGCCTCTTTTATTGTCTTACCTTTTATCAGCTCGGTAGCCATACTGCTTGTTGCTACAGCTGCTCCGCACCCAAAGGTCTTAAACTTTGCATCCATGATGATGCCATCTTCTATCTTTAAGTACATTTTCATTATGTCTCCGCATTTGGCATTTCCCACTTGGCCAACACCATCAGCGTTTTCTATCTCACCGACATTTCGGGGATTCATAAAGTGATCCATTACTTTTTCGCTATACATTATGCTCACACTCCCTTTGTAAAATCCTCATACAGAGGCGACATGTTACGAAGCTTGTTAATAATTTCTTCCAATGAATCTATAAAATAATCGACTTCCTCCTCGGTGTTAATTTCACCAAATGACAATCTCAGAGAGCCATGGGCAATCTCATGAGGCAAGCCTATGGATAAAAGTACATGGGACGGGTCGAGGGATCCTGAAGTGCAGGCTGAGCCGCTCGATGCCTTAATCCCTTTCATGTCAAGCATTAAGAGAACAGACTCGCCCTCAACAAATCTGAATGATACATTTAAATTTCCCGGCAGGCGCTTTTCCATACTCCCATTTACACGGATATGTGGAATTCTGTCTGTGATCCCTTTTAATGCTCTGTCTCTTAAACTGCTCAACTTTTTATAGTGTTCTTCCATATTTGTATTAGCCAACTCTAAAGCTTTAGCCAATCCGACAATTCCGGGAACATTTTCTGTGCCGGCGCGTCTGTTTCTTTCCTGATGTCCGCCATGAACTAAGGTCTCAATTCTTACGCCTTTTCTTACATACAGCACTCCAGTCCCTTTAGGTCCGTAAAATTTGTGCCCGGATATAGATAAAAGATCCACGCCCAAATCCTTTACATCAATTGGGATATTACCGGCAGCCTGTACTGCATCGGTATGAAATAATACACCATGTTTTTTACATACCTGTGCTATATCTTTTATTGGCTGTATAGTGCCGATTTCATTATTAGCCGTCATAACAGTAACTAATACGGTGTCGGGCCGGATTGCCCTGTCAACATCCTCCGGATTAACTAAGCCTTCACTGTCAACATTAATATAGGTAATATCGTAACCCTGCTTTTGCATAAACTCGCATGTTGCTAAAACAGCCGGGTGTTCTATATTTGATGTTATAATATGTTTTCCCTTTTTATTCAAAGCCAGTGCCACACCCTTAATAGCCCAATTATCGGCTTCGGTACCCGAACCTGTAAAATAAATCTCAGAAGGTTCGGCTGCTCCTATGGATTTTGCAACACTGATACGGGCATCCTCAACAGCCTTTCTGTTCGAACGGCCTATTGAATATATAGATGAAGGGTTTCCGTAGTCTTCAGTAAAATATGGTTTCATTGCTTCAAAAACTTCCGGCTTAACATAAGTCGTTGCAGCATGATCAAAATATATAATCTGCTTTTGCATATCAGTCATCCCTTTCTGTTCCTAAAAACACCTTATCACTTAAGTCAGGTATAATAATGTGATAAAAGTCACATTAATTAGAATGTAACAAAAATAATAAGTAATCCATAAATTTGTCATTTATATTGAAATAACCAATACTAAGTTAGCACCGCAAACACCAAAAGTCAACGTTTAATACTGAGACATTAACAGTTTGGAAGATAAAAAAATGAAACACCGGACGGTTTCATTTTCAATATTTCAGTCTCATTCAAATAGATAGTTATAACAGCTGGATTCATTATGCTCCCGTATACACTTCTGTAGTATAATTAATAAAAATCTTTTTGTTCTGGCTATATCTGTTAAAAATATCATTAAATTCTTCAAACATCTCTTTGTATCCATTATTCCATTGTTCCAGAAAATTTATCTCCGGGAGAAACCGGTCCCTGGCACCATCATAATCCAAACTTTGCCTGTGGGAAAAAGAAATATGATTATATGGAGCTGATTCAAAAAAATCAACGATTTCGTCTTCTGATAACTCTCTGTAATAAGGTGTTTCATGATAAGTCTGATACGTTTTTGTCAGTCTTCGGCATTCTTTAATAAAATCATCCTCTTGATTAAGGCGATTATATAAAAAGATTATGGTTCCCGAAGGCTTCATAATTCTATAAAATTCTTGCCTGTATTTATCACGGCAAAACTGCCTTAAAGATCTGGTACAAACAATAAAATTGACAGCGTCGTTAAACAATGTCGTATTCTCAGCGGTGCCTTTAATTGACACAAACCTCTGGAATTCATCACTAAAAAGCCTCTCGGCTATCTCTCTCATCTGATCATCTGATTCAACATACACTACCCGGCTGCCTTGTTCCAGAAGAAGCCTCGTCAAAACTCCTGTACCCGAACAGATGTCCGCTATTACAGATTCCCTTGAAAAGCCAATATCTTCATACAAATAGTTCAATAGTTTTTTGGGATATCCCGGATGATATTTTAAATAGTTTTCAATTGCTTCAGAACAGCTTTTTAAGGCACTAAAAGACATATCATCACCCTTGATGCCATAATTTTGGCTTTTGTATTAAGATATATACCATAGATGAATTATATATCATAGAGAGGATGATTGTCATTTATTGCCTGTTTATTAACCACACTGAACAAACAATGCTAATCCTTCTTTTCTTTTAAGATGTCTCTGATTTCAGTAAGAAGCTCCTGCTCTTTTGATGGGGTTTCTTTCTTTTCTTCAGCCTCTTCTGCTTTCTTAGCTTCCTGTTTTCTGTTAAACTTGCCTATAATCCTTATAACAATAAAAATACTTAATGCAATAATTAAGAAGTCGATTATATTTTGAACAAACTGCCCGTACATAATGCCGACATAGCCTTCTGTTCCCTTTTCACCGGATAGGGGAATACTTAATTCAGCCAAATTGGTCCTGCCGGTTACCATACTGATAAGAGGAGTAATAATGTCGTTAACCAGAGAAGTAACAATTTTTCCGAAGGCACCACCAATAACGACACCGACAGCCATGTCGATGACATTACCTTTCATTGCAAATTTCTTAAAATCTTCAATAAATTTTTTCATAATTCTCCTCCTATTTTTGATGTAACTTCGCTCATATACTATTTTTTCACATTTTTTGAGTTTGTTCTTAAAATTGTATCTTTTCTCTCGTATAATATCACAGTAATGTAATGTAAACAAGATTGACACTGTCCATGCTATGTGTGAAAATGTTTAGAGTAAAAATACACTTTAAGGTGAGCAGAATGAGTAATAAAAAGGAAAACAACGGTCTATTCGTACTGGTGATAATATTAGCTATAATTCTTGTTGGCGTAATCGGTGTCTATATCTCTATTGTTAAAGATGACCCCGTATTCCAGTTTATTGGCCGGATTATCAGTCCAGAGGATGGTGCGGATTCTGTAAGATCCCGCAGAAAGGATTCCGATAAACCCTATAAACTTACAAATAACCAGAAGTATGCTAAAAAACTTGTCGATGAAAACAATATAAACATACTTGTTATAGGTCCGGACGAAACAAGCAGTAATTATGATACTCTGATGATTGCAAGTCTGGATGATGAAAACAATACTATTAAGCTGATAAATCTGCCAAGAGATATTTACATAGATTATAGCGATAAATTTAAATCTGATCTTAAAAAGGTATGGTCATCCTATTCAAAATCTAAAGGAATATACAAGATCAATGCTGCCCATATTCTGGGTAAAAGAGTAAATTATCTTGATGGCAAGGGCCGTTTTGGAAATCCGGAATATGATTTTACTGCTGATTTAATTGAAGAGATCTTTGATATATATATAGATGATTATATATATATCAAGCCTTCAAGTTTCAGGAGAGTAGTGGATTATTTTGGTGGAGTGGAAATTGATGTTCCATATCTTATGAAATACAGAGATCCTACACAAAATCTCGAAATCAATATCAAAAAAGGACGCCAGACCTTAGACGGAAAAGCTGCAGAAGGGTTTGTCCGATATCGCCAGGGTGTTGACGAAAAAGGTAAATACAAGAGCATCGGAGATATCGAGAGGAAGAAAAATCAGGTAGCCTTTGTTAAAGCTTTTGTTGAACAGCACATGAATCTTAAGAATATTGGTAAAATAATTACAATATTTAATGACCTGAATTCTTATATAGACACTAGTGTAAATGCAAGAGAAGCCGGAGAGTATGGAAAAATGGCCGAGAGCCTTTATAGAAACAAATTTACCCTGGACAGCGAAGAAATTGAGTGTAAAAATGTTACCTTAGACGGCATTTATTATCTGAAAATTAGCCAAAAATAGACATTGCATTTGTTATATAATGTATTTTGATTATACAATGCTTTTGTCAATAATACCTTTGTTTTTCTTATTGCCCGGTATAATCCCAAATGATATAATAGATAAGATTTTAACGATATTATATATAAAACAATTCACTTTCAGGAGGAAGGACGTCAAATGGTATTTAATTTTGATTTACTTATCGAAAGCTTGCCTGCCGGTACTACTTTTGTCGAATACATTATAAAGATGTTAATTATGTTTGCAATTGGTGGTATCTTAATTTATTTGGCTATTAAGAAGGATTATGAACCTGCTTTGTTGCTTCCAATCGGTTTTGGTGCAATTTTGACAAATATACCCTTAACCAGTATCGTAACAAATCCTTCAAACGGAGAAACCGGGATATTCGGGGTGCTATATGATGCAACCATTGCAAACGAACTCCTGCCGGTTCTGATATTTATTGCAGTTGGTGCAATGATTGATTTCGGACCATTGTTCCAAACACCCTCTATGATATTTTTTGGTGCCGCTGCTCAGTTCGGTATTTTTGCCACTATGATGGTAGCCTTGCTTTTAGGTTTTAGTCTTAAAGAAGCCGGTGCTATTGGTGTTATTGGTGCTGCAGACGGTCCTACAACCATATATGTCGGTAGTGCTTTCGGATTGGACAAGGGTATAATGGGACCTTTAACAGTTGCTGCATACTCGTATATGTCACTGGTTCCAATCATTCAGCCTCCTGTCATTAAGGCTTTAACAACAAAGAAGGAAAGACAAATCCGTATGGATTTTAAACAGAGGGAAGTAAGTAAATTAACAAGAATAATCTTCCCCATTATCGTAACAGTTATTGCAGGTATTATTGCCCCTGAAAGTGTTGCGCTTATCGGAGCTTTAATGTTTGGTAACCTGATTCGGGAATGCGGTGTTCTGGCAAGACTATCTGAAACAGCCCAGACTACCTTGGCTAACCTGGTAACCATTCTGTTGGGTATTACAATCGGTACAACAATGACAGCTCAAGACTTCCTAACCACAAATACTTTATTGATTATGTTATTGGGGCTGGTTGCATTCATATTCGATACTGCTGGCGGCGTTTTGTTTGCTAAGTTTTTGAACTTGTTCAGGAAAGATAAGATTAACCCAATGGTTGGTGCAGCAGGTATCTCTGCTTTCCCTATGTCGGCACGTGTTATTCAGAAAATGGCTAAAGATGAGGACCCGCATAACTTTATCCTCATGCAGTCCGTTGCAGCTAATGTATCGGGTCAGCTAGGTTCAGTTGTAGCCGGTAGTATGATTCTTGTCTTAATAGGTAAAATAGCAGGTCTTTAGAAGGGAGAATTAACAATGAATACAGATCTCTTATTTCAGGGTCTTGAAGTAACAGTTAAAGGATTGGCTGGTGTTTTCGGTGCTCTGATCGCCTTTTATATTCTCATTATTGTTCTTGGTAAGATTCCCGTAAAGAATCAAGAGCAGGAAAATTAAATCTGATTAGTTTAATCCATATATATGCGGCTGTCTAAAAACAGACAGCCATCCAGAGCAATAGTAATTGCGTCTGAGCGTAGCGAAGAATCTAAAAGTTAAACATACGACTCTTCACTACGCTTTGTTATTTTGCTATTACAGTATATGTTCCGGGATCAAGCTTATAAAACAGATATATCCCGTCCTCATTTGTATATGTTATCTGAATAGGTATATTATTGCCATTACAGAGTATCACCAGAGCATTGCTCAGCGGAGTGTTGTTCTTATCTGTGATAATACCGTATACTGTTCCTTTTAATAGTTTCTTTTTAAGATATACTGTCTCCAATGTTATAATTGGCTGTTCCCTGCCAATTTCAATGTTCAGTATTCTCTCGTTAAAATTCTGTGCCTGTATAGAGATTCGATATGTCCCCGGCTCAATATTATCAAAAATATAAATACCTTCCTGGTTAGTAAAAGTGAAATCATAAGGGTTAAGACTCTGAGATCTGTATATGGTAACTCTGACGGCTGAAATAGGTTGTTGTTGAGGATCTTTTACACTTCCGAATATTACAAGTCCATAGTTTGGCGCAGGAAGAAGCTCTAAATTCAAAGCCTTTTTATTAAGGCTTTCGGTAAGAAGGGCGTCGCTTGAAATTGTCTCATATCCTTTTTTTGCAGCTATTATTCTGATTGAAGGGCTAAAGCTGCCTTCTATACTGAAATTACCATCAACATCTGAAAAATTATATGCAATCGGATTGTACGATTGATCGCAAACCTTTATACAAGCACCTTCTATTGGTTTCCCCGTATGCTTGTCGCTTATATTTCCCATAACAGTATTCTCATCCAAGGTTATTTCGCTTAGTATAACTTTCTCCAGAATCACTTGATTCTCGTCAGCTATAACGACCCTCTTGGATGGGGTTGGAACAACAGTCTTACTCAATTTCTTTTCCCCCTCATTATCCATTACAAAATAGTATATGACTTAAAATTATTTGTTGTGAAAAAAGCAATTTATTTAGCACCATTCGGGACATATTCACATATTATATAAAAACGGATAATGGGGAGGCGTTGCTGTGTCCATTATTAAAGATGAATTTATTCCCGGCCAATCAGTCAGAAAGAATATTAACGGTATTGCACAAACAATTCGTCTTGATTTATCATTAAACCCTAATCCACATATCAACTCAGGAACAGTTACCGGCACTGTTAGAGATGTAAACGGAAATCCAATTTCTGATGCAGTGGTTATAATTCTTGACGGGACTTATACTTCAGTTGCCAATACCAATACAGGTAATGACGGTACATACAGCTTTTCGATGGTTGCATCAGGATCGGCCTACCGGGCTTATGCCCAGTCTCCCGGTTTTTCACTGTCCGAAGCCATGCCATTTAACCTGGGCAAAAATCAAAGAGTCGAAATTGATTTTGTACTTGTTCCTGATTATTCAGATACCTATTCAATTATTGCCGGAGAAGTGTTAAACGCTTATGGTTTACCCATTAAATCAGCCTCTGTTGAGCTTTATCAGGTAATACAAAACACTACAAAACTCTTAATGCTAACCTTTTCCAATGACATAGGCCAATTTGTGTTTCGCGACATAGGATTAGGCTCTTATTTTCTAAAGATAAATGCCACAGGCTTTTTCAGCGAATATTATCCGGTCGAAATAAAAAACCAAAAATCCATAAGTCATGTCAACGCTGTTTTAAGGGAAGATCTCAAAGCTTCAAAGGGTATTATTCTTGGAGTAATAAGTGATAATGATGAAATGCCGCTGGCAAATGCAGATGTTATCCTGTACAGAGTGGGCACCGATAAAGCTCTTGTTCCTGTAGCGTACACAAGGACAAATCACGAGGGAATCTATCTGTTTGTAAATGTGCCACAAGGTGAGTATCTTGTAAATTCCAACCGTTCGATAATTGTGGATTGATGCCAGTAACCGAATCAGCGGGTTACAGCATATAAAACTATTGCTGCTATAATTAAAACAATAAAAATCGACATGGTTATAATTGCTTTATTAGTCATGTTATTCAGCATCTGCTCGTTTTGATTTTTTACAGACTCATCATTAAATGAAGGGTCAGCAAGGATTTCATCGTCACTGACATCAGATGCTGACTCAAGAAGCGCTTTTGCTTCCTCCATTCTATCCTCAGGGACAAATATGTCTATTCCCATAGCGCTGTTACCAAGAATAATATTGAGATAGGCTCCGGGTCCCCTGTGTTTTTTATACACAGGTATTTCGGCAATTGAAAGTTTTGATTCTATAATATCTGCTTCAATGCTGTCACTTGCCGTAATCAGGTAAGCCTGGCCTTCAACAGGCGGTTTATGATCATTATCAGCTTTCTTTTTAAACATTGGCATCACGCCTCCATCATAATTTATTATTTCTGCACTTAATAATAATACAACAGCATGATTATTTCCAGAGGCAGGTCAAAAACACTAAATCTGCATAAACAAAAACTTCTATAACTTAAATATTTTTATATACTGTAGATATCATTCTTAATTATAAAATGATATACTATCAGGAAAGCCATCTCGGGAGGGTGATACTTTGAATAGGAATACCAGAAAGTATGTTCTTACAGGACTGTTGACAGCGCTAATATTTGCGCTAACATTTGTATTCCATATTCCTGTTCCCTATACAGCCGGGTATATTCATCTTGGTGACAGTATGATATATATTTCTGTTATAGTTCTGGGACCTTTCTTCGGGGCATTTGCCTCCGGTGTCGGTTCAATGCTCGCTGACCTTATTTCAGGGTATGCCCAGTATGCTTTTCCTACATTAATAATAAAATCCATCATGGCACTGATAATGGGTCTGCTACTCTCAGGCAGAACAAAAAAGGCCACAACTACATCTGTGTTTGCTGCTCTTGCTGTTTGGATAGCTTTTTCAGCCGGCAGTATTATCTATCTTAAGAATCAGATCGCCAGCATTGGTAAAGTAAATCTTGTTAATACCCTTGCCGGAGCAGATGCTGATTTGGACACCCTGAACCGGACATCATTAATTATTGAGAATTTCCCTGTTTATTTGACTATTGGTCTGGTGGTTTTATTAGTAACGCTTTCTCTCCTGGCATATTTAATTTCAAAACGGGACGGCAATAACTTTTTTAATTTAAAAGCAATAATGGGTATGGGAGCTGCTGGAATGTGCATGGTAATGGGATATTTTCTGGTGGAATCCTTCATGTATAGTCCTGTTGCCGCGCTTATGAGCATACCCATGAACATGATCCAGTTTTTTGCCGGAGTAACGGCAGCAGGCCTTTTCATGCCTGCCATAAGAAAAGCCCAGTTGTATTCAGAAAGATAATAGTATGCTTTTAGCGCCAGGGAAGAATTTTTCGTTGACATAAAGATCCTTCGACTCAGCTCAGGATGACAGTCTGTATAAACGTTATTAAGCGGCGTAGCTGCTGCGATTTAAAGCGAAGCATGGATTGCGTAGCGGGCGCGACTAGAAACAGGACGTTGGAAATGGAGCGCTAAATCGCAGCAGACTACAGCCGCTAAACTTGCAAAGGTTAATACTATTGATATTTTTATCACAGTCTGAATTACTGCACATTATTCCTAGTTATGCTTATATAAACACTACAGGATTCGTAAGAACAGTCATATCTGTCCTTGAGCCGTCTTACCTTAACCCGGCCTGTTTGAGAATTTCTTTTGTAGATTCAAGCTTGTTCATTGTATAGAGATGTATTCCGGGTGCTCCCCCGTCTAAAAGCTCTCTGATCATATAAGCTGCATATTCTTCACCGGCTTTCTTCAAATCTTCCGGGCTGTCTTGATACTTATCTATCATCAAAACGAGATTAGCCGGAATAGAACAGCCGCTTCTTGCAGTCATTGTCTTTATTCGTGCACTGAAAATCGGCATAATGCCGGGTATCACGGGACAGTTAATATCAAGTTGCTCGCACCTGTCCAAAAAGTCAAAGTATAACCTGATATCGAAGAAAAGCTGTGTAATCAGCAGGTCTACCCCTGCATCTACCTTCTGCTTAAGATATCGCCTGTCTTCACTGAGCCTTTTGCTGTCTGAATGTCCCTCCAAATAGGCAGCTGCTGCTATACAGAAATCATCAGTTTTCTTTATATGTGCAATCAGTTCATTTGCATACTTAAAAGCCCCGTTTTCATAGCTGAAATCAGGCTGATCTACAGGAGGGTCTCCCCTTAAGGCTAATATATTGGTAATATTTTCTTCCTTTATTTTTGCGAGCAGCTCATCAATTTCTTCAACGGAGTGGCCTACACAGGTTAAATGGCACATAGGCTCAATACCGTAATGGTTCTTGAGTTTAGAAGCAATCTCAACAGTTCTGCCGCGCTGACTGCCTCCGGCACCATAGGTTACACTGATATAGTCAGGCGAGAGTTCTTTAAATCCTTCTATTGAACTAAAAAGAGTATCCAGCGGCACATCAGGTTTTGGAGGAAAAATCTCCAATGCTAATGTTTTGCGTTGTTTATTTTTATATAGTTCTGATATTCTCATTTTAGCCCTCCTGTTTTGGTTTATTTTAACTCATTAAATTGGCTCTGTCCATTGCAAAATGTTTAATAATACTGCCAAAATTTTGAATGAACAATTTATTAATTGCTATTGACTTGTTAAATAATCTTTTGTATAATTCATGAATTAAGCTGCAGGATTAAGGGGGAGCTATAATTGCGGCTAAACCTAAAGTATGGCGATTTTCTTGTAATTCTGGCGATCATTCTGATTGCCGTCTTATTTGTAGTATCGTTTTACGAAGGTAATACTGATGAGAAAATAGCAATAGTATCACAGAACGGTATTGTTCTTGACAGAATAGAATTAAATAAAATTTCTGATCGCTATGAAATTAATTATTTTGGCGAATACCCCGGGACGATAGAGATTAATAACGGAAGAATCCGTTTTCTTCACGCAGACTGCCCTGACCAGGTCTGTGTAAACACAGGCTGGATAGACAGGCCGGGGCAAATAGCGGTTTGTCTCCCGGCAGGCGTTATAATTAAAATTGAAGGTGTCCAGACTGATGTCGATATAATTGTTCGCTGAAATAAAAAAATGTTTGATTATTGTTTTGGTAACAATGTTACTGTAAACTCACCAGCTTCTACTTTATCATTTAAACAGACAGAATAAATGGTGGTAAATTTGAAAAAACTAACACTGAATAGTCTATTAATCTCTTTAGCCTTAGTACTGGCCTTTGTTGAGCGGTTTATTCCTCTTAATTTAATCGTACCTGTACCGGGCATTAAGTTGGGTTTAGCCAATATTGTCACTATGTTTGCCTTATTCCAACTGGATATTCCTTCAGCAATAACCATCACTGTATTGAGATGTGTGTTGGCATCTTTGCTTTTCGGCGGCATGTCCTCCCTTTTCTACTCATTGTCAGGTGCTTTTTTTGCCCTGGTTATTATGATTTTATTAAAGTTTGGGTATGAAAAAGTTTTTTCTCTTGTCGGAATCAGTATGGGTGGAGCAGCCGCTCATAATACCGGTCAGTTAGTTGCAGCAAGTCTGATGATGAAGAACACAGCCATTTTTGCCTACATGCCTGTTCTTTTAGTTACTGGTCTTGCGACTGGCCTTTTAACTGCAATAATATCGATGAATCTTTTTAAAGTTTTTGAAAAAAATAACCGTGTAAAACTCGAATAAAGTGGTATATATTCTTATCAATTGCCATTACATACTGAAAGGAGAACCCACATGGCAAAAAAGGTTATAATTGTTGGAGCAGGATACGCTGGTGTTGAGGCTGCACTTACCCTGAACAAAAAGAAAAAGAGAGATGAAATTGAAATCATACTGATTGATAAAAATCCTTATCACACTCTTTTGACAGAGTTACATGAGGTAGCAGGAAACCGAATATCTGAAGAAGGTATCCGTATTCCACTGAAAAGAATTTTCAAATACACTGATGTTAAGCTTGTAATGGATGAGATAACATCATTTGATTTTGATAATAAAAGAATCTCATCTGAGAAAAACACGTATGAGTATGATTACCTCATAACTGCAATGGGAAGCTCACCAAATTACTTTGGTATTCCGGGTCTTGAAGATCATACTTTTTCTCTTTGGAGTTTTGACGATGCAGTAAGAATACGTGAACACATTAAACAGTGCTTTATTTTAGCCAGTCAGGAGAAAGATGAAGAAGAAAGAAAACGTCTTCTCACATTTGTTGTCTCAGGTGCGGGATTTACAGGTGTAGAAATGATAGGTGAGCTTGCGATCTGGGTTAAATCCCTTTGCAAGCAGAATATCATTGACCGCAAGGACGTTCGTCTTGTTATCATCGACATGCTTCCCCGTATACTGAACACCTTAAGTGAGAAAACTGCCGCTAAAGCTCATAAATACCTCGAGCAGAAACTGAATGTGGAAGTCATGCTCAACACAAATATAACTGCCGCAACTGATCATAGCATAATCTATAACGGTGGCGAGATTCAGACCAGAACCATTATCTGGGCAGCCGGAATAAAAGCTTGTGAAGATGCTGAAGAATGTGACCTTGAGAGAGCAAGCAGACAAAACAGAATCAGGGTTGATGAATTTTGCAGAACTGAAAACCATAATGTTTATGCAATAGGCGATCTCGGTGGTTTATCCGATGAGAAGGGTATACCCTATGCAGCTATGGTAGAAAATGCTCTTCAAACAGCCGAAGGCGCTGCAATGAACATCCTTAATGATATCAGAGGAAAAGAGCCGGAAAAAGTTAAAGTTAAGTTCCATGGTACAATGGTCAGTGTCGGAAACTATTACTGTGTATCAGAGATTATGGGAAAAAGCCTTCCCGTATGGTTGTCTCTAGTAATGAAATATCTGGTCAACATGCATTATCTCTGGGAAATTACCGGGTTCAGCGGTGTTGCCAGATATCTGTATCACGAGGTACTGGAAAGAAGACAAAGAAAGATTTTTCTGGAAAAACACTGGTCAACACGGGTTCAAGCATGGTGGCTCACTCCCCTTCGTCTTTTCTTGGGTGGAATGTGGTTATATGAAGGACTTGTGAAAGCTGCCGATGGCTGGTTTAGTTCGCCTAAGCTTGCTTCTTTCCTGGGCATGGCAAGTGATGCTACTAGCGCAGCCTCTCCTACCGCTGCCTATGTAACGAAAATCGATGATGTTTTCAGAATAAAAACAGGTTTAATAAATTTCTTTATAGAAACTGAAACACGAATAGCCGGCGGCGAAGATATTATTGCCCAGCACTTTGCAAGACTCGAGTTCTTCCACTTCGGCGATTTCAATCTGGTACCCTGGTTCTTAAATAACGTTGTATTGGCCAATGATGGTGTAGCTATGTTTTTCCAGATTCTTGTGGTGGTTTT
>JGI24711J26586_10001009_pt1 | contig 21900 bp, 12 predicted proteins | sample BioPla3DNA1_FD_26586 | JGI IMG/M metagenome (IMG submission 26586)
AATTCCTCCACTTGGTGGAACTCATAATTTCAATGGTTCATATAACACAGTAAAAGAGCCCACCTGTACAGCTAAAGGATTAAAAGAAGGTCGCTGTACAATATGTGATGCAGTTGTTTCCACTTTGGAGATAAAAGAATTAGGTCATTCCTATGGTTCATGGGAAACAATTGAAAAGGCCACCTGTACAGAAAAAGGAATTAAAAAAGGTAAGTGTTCAAGATGCTCAGCAACAACAACAGAGGAAATACGAGAAACAGGACATAGATTCAATGGTTCATATGATATAGTGAAAAAAGTTACCTGTACAGAGCCAGGATTAATGGAAGGGCGCTGTATAAATTGTGGAGAAGTTCTTTCCACTGTACATATTCCTGAAGGTCATGTAATTTCTCATATTAGTATAAGCCCTAAAAAAATAACTTTAGATGAAGAGGGTGCTGATGAAAGGCAAATAAAAGTATATGAGCATTGTTCCAGATGTAAAAAATCCAATGATGTAACTAGTGAATCAACATTTTCAAGTAGTAATAGCAACATTGTATCAGTAAATGGTAACCTTATTAAAAAAGGTAAAAAATTTGGGACTGCAACAATAACTGCAAGGTACAAAGGAATGGAAGCTGTGTGTAATGTAGAAAACAAGCCGCCAGATAGTGTAAAATTGCGTAGATTGCAGATAACACCTATGGGAGAAACCATAAATGATTTAAATAAAGTTGGTTCAAAAATACAGGTTATGGCGATTTATGATAATGAAGCTGTGGACATAACAGAATTTGCCAAATTAACGTCGGGAAATGAAGACATTGCTTATGTAGACAATAATGGATATATTAAAAGTGGTACTAAGGAAGGAAAAACTATAATAACAGCATCTTATGAAGGTAAAGAGGATAGATGTATCGTAACAGTGGAAACGGATCGGGAAGTAGAGAAAATGCCTTTTAAGATTGGAGAATCTACAGGAGTAACAATTCCAGAAGACTTACCAGTTATAGGTGGTACAGAAATAGACTTTGCTTTGGATTTTATCCCGGCTACTATAAGTTTGGGAAAACATGATTTTAAGATAGCAATAGGTGTGGAAAACACAGGAAGTGTTGAGGAAAACTGGAATGAATTTAGGGATACCATTGAGGATGCTAAAAAAAGTGTGTATTCTGTAAAAAGATTAAGAGATTGTATGAAAGCTTTTGGTTCAAAAACAGGTTCTATGAGTATTGAACGTGGTTGGAAACCAAAAGTAGAAACCATTGGCTATATCGAAGGTATAATAGCTGATGGCAAACTTATAGTAACCAGTGGTTCAATAGCACTGATAGTTGAGGCTAAGTATACAAATCAAACACAATACCTGATAGGACCAGTTCCAGTTTATCTTGAAGTAGGTGCAGGTATTAAAGTAGAAAGTGTTAATGATATATTCAGAGTTGATTTAGAGAAAGGCAGATTGTTGCTTAATTCAGAGCTAAAAATAACACCGAGTTTTGAAGTTGGCGGAGGTCTTGGTGTAGCAAAGGTATTGACAGTAGGTGCTTCAGGTGAAGCAGAACTTGAATTTTTAATTAAAAATTCTACTGCCAACTTGGAAAGTAGTTTAAAAATTACATTAACAGGAGCCATGAAAGTAAAAGCTACAGCATTATTATTTAGTGCTGAAAAAGAAATTTTAAAGGGTTCATGGGTTATTTATGAGTCAGATAAAAGAAAGATGTCAGCCTTCTCGTTAAATCCTTATTTTTATGACGAATTGGATATGTATAATAAGAATGAGTATAAAATAATGTCGAGAGATTACCTTCAAAGAACGTCAAAATGGCTGGGAGATCAGCAAACAATGCGCGCAATGGCAGCAGAATATACCAATAAGGAAATGAAAGTTTTAGGGACAAACATATATCCGGATGCACGTCCCCAAATAGTAAATTGTGGGGATAAACGGATTATGGTTTGGGTAGCAGATAACCCTGACAGAACGTCTGCAAACAGAACCATGTTAGTTTACTCTGTAAGTGATGATGGTGACCTGTGGAGCGAACCTTTGCCAGTAGATGATGATGGTACGGCGGACTTTTATCCTCAACTTGTAGAATATGGGAACAATATTTATATTGTATGGCAAAATAGCAATAAGACTTTTACAGATGATGCAACATTAGAAGAAGTTGCTGGTTCAGGTGAAATAGTAGTTAGTAAATTTGATTTTACAACTGACATATTTAGTTCTGTTAATAAGCTTACAGATAATAATGTAGCTGATATGCTGCCCCAAATAGCTGTATCTGAAGAGGATGCTTATATAGTTTGGATTAGCAATAATAAGAATGATATATTTGGAGTGGATGGTGAAAACTCAATTTACTACTCTAAGCTTAATGACAATGAATGGTCAGCACCTGAATTGCTTTGTGACGGATTAAATGCAATTTCTTCTTTAGATGCTGGATTTATTGAAGATTCATTTACAGTTGTCTATTCTGTACATGAAGACAATGTACTTGAAACAATAGACGATTTGGAGATTTATACAGTAAGACCAGGGGACGCAAGTGTGAAGCTTACTGATAATGATACTGTTGATTCTTCACCCATGTTCTCAAGTTTTAATGGAACTAAAGCTTTGTATTGGTATAGTGGAGGTAATATACTATATTTAACACAACTAGATGCTGAGCCAGAATATGTTTTCAGTGAGTTAAAGTCTGGAGTAAATGATGATTTTAAGGTCATTGAAGGAAGTGAAAATGAAACTGCAATAATATGGAACAGTGCTATAAAAGACTCAGCTGGTATATACGCAGCAATTTATGACGTAGATAATGCTACATGGAGCGATGCTGTAAAGATAACAGAAATAGATGGTGAGGTACAATCATTTGATGGCATTTTAGACAGTGAAGGTAATTTTAATATTTTATTTAGCAAATTGACCCAGCTAGCAGATGAAAGCCAACAAACGGATCTTTGTATCATAAAAGTTGTACCATCCTATAATCTATCAATCAACAGTGTTTATGTAGACCATAGTGAAGTTATTCCTGGTACACAATTAGCAATTGATATTGAAATGACCAATAATGGTGAAATAGGTATTGAAGAAGTAGTTGTTGATATTTTAGACGAAGATGAAACTATTGATTCTCAAGCAGCTCAAGTAGGCTTAAAACCAGGAGAAACCAATACAATAACTGTATTAATGAATTTGCCAGACACTATAACAAAAAAATCTTATAATATTAGGGCAACTGTCATAGATGGCGAAGAATACAATATAGATGACAACATAAAAGAGTTTATAATAGGTTATACAGATATTAGCGTTGAGCTAGAGAACTACTGTGAAGATGATATTGAATACGTTAATGTAAATATTATAAACTTAAGCCATATGCCATCTAGTGCTACTTTGAANGTAACAAAGGGCAGTGANGATGGCGAAGTGATAGATACAAAGGTTATTGATACTACAGACAATACAGTAAAGTATGAATATGAATTTAACAAAGAACTACTTTGCGAAGAAAATGGATCAGAGTTAATATACTTTACAGTTGTAGCAGATGAAGAAGAACTTTATACTAGTAATAACAGCAGATTTATTCATCTTACATATGAAAAAGGTATAGATGAAGAAGACGAGGATGAAGATGATGAAAACAAAGTATCAGGATATGTTTTTTCTAATATTGACTATACAGACAAAACAGAAGCCGCTCTAAAGTCAGGGTTTAATGTAAAAGTTGTAGGTACTGAAATTTCGGCGCTGACAGATGAGAAGGGTTATTTTGAAATATCTGGTCTTCCAAAAGATATGGATGAGTATGTATTAGAAATAACTAAGACAAACTACCTTAAGAGAAATATCACTGTAAGTGGAACAGGAGAAATAATAGCTTCTACAGAAGAACAACCTATTATATTATGGGCAGGAGACATTGAAGCTAACGGAAAACAAGATGGAGTTATTAATATGGAGGATATAGTTCAAATACTTAAAGCTTTTGATTCATACTATGGTAGTGAAAAATACATAGTTGAATTAGATTTAGATCTAGACGGTGCAATTAACATTGGTGATATATTCATAATACTAAAGAATTACAATAAAATGACAGGGGATTACGATAATTAGCATAAATTGAAAGAAATTATATTTGTATTTATATGTAAAAGGCAGTGGGCGATAAACTCACTGCTTTTTTTTTATTCTATATAATGTTATAATAAACTTTTAGTTTTTAATTAAGTGGTAATAAATATATAGATAAACTTAATATTAAATATTTAAGAAAGGAATAATAATATGGTTTTGTGGGGAATGTTTCTTCAATCTTTTTTTATAGGTTTTTCAGGAGCAATGGTGCCAGGACCTATGTTAGGGGTTACCATTGATGGCAGTTTGAAAAAAGGCTGGAAAGCAGGTCCTTTGATAGTACTAGGACATGGAATATTAGAAATTTTATTAATTACAGTTATGATATTAGGACTTAAGGACTTATTTACCAACACTATAGTTGGAGGAATTATTGGATTGGTAGGTGGTGTTTTCCTTGCATGGATGGGATATGGAATGATAAAGTCGGGGATAAATAAATCAGTCTCTTTGGAAAATCAAGAAACAGACAATAGTAAAATGGGGAAAAATCTTGTGTTAGTTGGATTGGTTGTAAGCGCTACTAATCCCTACTTTACCATTTGGTGGGCATCAGCAGGAATGGAATTAATACGTCAAGCTCTTACAATAGGGCTTATTGGTGTTATATTTTTCTTTGCTGGTCACATTTTAGCTGATTTTGTATGGTATTCGGCAGTTTCTTTGGCGTTTTCCAAAGGCAAGAAATTAATAAGTGATAATATGTACCGTTGGATTATTATGTTTTTAGGTGTGTTTATTATAGGTTTTTCTATATATTTTATAACAAGCGGTTTGAAGATGCTTTTTAAAGGTTGATAACCTTAGAATTTTATTGTATTCATTAAAATAATATGGTATTATTAACTTAAAGACAGGGAGGAATTACTATATTTTCACCTAATCTATGTAGTTTATGAAACACCACTTTTTTTCGTTGTTTTGCAGTATTTTATTCTACCAGTTTCAAAATTCCTTAATATAAATATGTTAATTTTTATATTTTAATTTTAAATATTTTTTGGGAGGAATGGAAATGAAAAAAATCACCATTATACTGTTGATATCAATAATGTGTGTATCATTATTAGTGATACATAGTGACCCACAGCCTGCGGCTGCCTCTAACGATGGTGGTAACTGGTTTCATGTGGAAGGGAACAATATTGTTGATAAACACGGTAACAAAGTTTGGTTAACTGGCGCCAATTGGTTTGGATTTAATTGTCGCGAGAGGATGTTTTTGGATTCTTATCACAGTAATGTAATAGCAGTTATGGAGATGGTAGCGGACAAAGGTATAAATGTTGTAAGGGTACCGATTGCTACTGACTTATTGTATGCATGGAGCAGGGGAGAATATCCTGAATCAGTGGATACAAGTTATAACAATGAAACTTTGGCAGGATTAAATAGTTATGAGCTATTTAATTATATGCTTGAAAATTTTAAAAGATTAGGAATTAAAGTAATAATTGATGTACATAGTGCGGAAACTGATAATCAGGGTCATACACATCCCCTTTGGTTTAAAGGCAAGATAACAGAAGAAATATTTAAAGAAGCTTGGGTGTGGGCTGCACATGAATTTAAAAACAATGATACAGTTATAGGTTTTGACCTTAAAAATGAACCACATACTAATGCCGGGGATTTGAAAAAAATATCTGAAAGTGCTATATGGGACGATTCAGACAGACCAACCAATTGGAAAAGAGTAGCTGAGGAGACTGCATTAGCAATATTGGAAGTTCATCCTAATGTATTGATATTTGTTGAAGGTATAGAGATGTATCCTAAAGATGATATATGGGATGATGAAGAATTTAATACATCTCCATGGTTTGGAACTGATGATTACTATGGAAACTGGTGGGGCGGCAATCTTAGAGGTGTGAGAAAGTACCCTATTAATTTAGGAAAACATCAAAAACAACTTGTTTATTCACCACATGACTATGGTCCTATAGTCTTTGAACAATCCTGGTTCCAGGGTGAATTTATTACTGCAGATGATAAGAGAGCCCAAGAAATTTTATATGAAGAATGCTGGAGAGACAATTGGGCATTTATTATGGAAGAAGAAATATCCCCATTATTGCTTGGAGAATGGGGTGGCTTAACAGAAGGCAATCACAAACTATTAGATCTTAATGAGAAATATTTAAGAGCCATGAGAGACTATATTATAGAAAATAAATATATGCTGCACCATACATTCTGGTGTATAAATATAGACTCAGCAGACACAGGCGGTTTGCTAACCCGTGATGAAGGAACAGAATTTCCAGGCGGAAGAGATCTTAAATGGAACGATTACAAATATGACAATTATTTGTTGCCTACTTTGTGGACAAATGAGGAAGGTAAATTTATAGGATTAGACCAAAATGTACCTTTGGGCAAAAATGGAATTTCATTAGGAGAGTATTATGGTACAAAGGATCCTAGTGTACCAACGCAGACACCACCGCCATCACCAACACCACCGCCAGAAGAAGAGCCAATAAATTATGGTGATTTAAATGATGATGGTACGGTAAATTCCCTTGATGCCGCATTATTAAGCAGGATTTTACTTGAAATTGTACAACCTGGCGTAGATATGGAAAGAGCTGATTTAAATGGTGATGGAATTGTAGATTCTAGAGATTATGTACTCTTAGGAAGATATATTTTTGGTATAATAACTGAATTTCCAGTAAGTCAAAATTAATGCTAGCTACAGATTGATATTAATTGAGTATATAAAAGCCATGTTAGATATTAAAGATTTCTAACATGGCTTTTTAAATCATATATCCCATGTTTTCAAAGATTAGTGCAGTACTTAAATTATGATGATCTAAGTAATTGTGGTGGATTAAATGTTTGAATAAGTCAAGTCTGATATTTTGCTTCACATAGTGATGAAATTATAGTAAAATTGTTTTTGAAGCTATATTCAACTGGATTATAAACTAATGAAATTTGAAGTGAAAAAGTGGAGGTAATATGAATAAAGCACTAGATAGTGAAAAAATTCAATATAAAATTGTCCGAAGCAATCGAAAAACTGTAGCAATACAGCTACTTGAAGATGGAAATGTGAAAGTTTCAGCACCTTTTTCTGTTACAAAAAAACAAATAGATGAAATTATTAAAGATAAGATTTCTTGGATTTTAAAAAAACAAGAGGAATTAAAAAGAATATATATAGAAAAAAATATTGATAGAAAGTTTGAAGATGGGGAAAAAATTTCATATCTAGGGAAAGAATTTAGCTTAAAGATTATAAAGGCAAAAGAATATATTCAGCCGAAAGTTGTTATTGACAATGATAATATGGTTATATATATAAATGAAAAATTTATTGATAAAGATGCTAAGGAGAATATAAGAAATATAATAAAAAAATGGCTTGTTGAAAGATTTAGGGATGTTGCAGTAGACAGAATAAAAAAATATAGTTTTCTAATAGGTGTAAATCCCACAAAAATAACAATTCGTGAGCAAAAAACCCGCTGGGGAAGTTGCAGCAGCAAAGGCAATATTAATTTAAACTGGAAGCTTGTTATGGCTCCTATGGAGGTTATTGACTATGTTATCGTACATGAACTATGTCACATGATAGAGATGAACCATTCAAAGAATTATTGGAACATCGTATCCACCGTAATGCCAGACTATAAAAATCATCGCAAATGGCTTAAAGAAAATGGGCACAAGCTTGGAATATAGAGTTTAGAAGAAATTTTTAAGGGGAGAGGTGATTTTTTTTTGCTTGAAATTGAAATTGATTACAGATGGATAATTGCTTTAGTTATTGTTGTGTGGAATATTATTACTTTTGCCATGATGAAGGTGGATAAAACCAGAGCTAAAAAATCAAAATGGCGTATAAAGGAAAAAACAATTTTTATATCAGCTTTTTTGTTGGGTGCCTTTGGCGTTTTAGCAGGTATGTACATATTTAGGCACAAAACAAAACATTGGAGTTTTAAAATAGGTATACCTGTAATTACTATTTTGAATTTTATAACAATATGTTATTTTTATAAAATTTTATAAATTACAAGTGTAACATTTTAAAATTAACCCAAGATAATAAATACAAAAAACAGGAGTGATTTTTTATGTTTAATGTGGAAGAAATTTTAGAAAGAACGAAGGAGTTTTTATTTGCTAATGTGCCTGGTCTAATAGGTGCAATACTTGTATTAATTATTGGTTTTAAAGTGTCTAAATGGATTATAAAAACCATTGAAAATTCAATGAACAAATATAATAAGGATGCTACATTAAATTCTTTTATAAAAGCACTGTCTAGCTTTGTATTGAAATTTGTAGTAATTATTTTTGCTGCACATGTTTTAGGAATAGGAATAGATACATTTTTAGTTATATTAGGTGCTGCAGGACTTGCTATTGGTTTGGCGTTAAAAGACAATCTTTCTAATTTGGCAGGTGGAGTAATTATTTTACTGTTTCGTCCCTTTAATATAGGCGACTTTATAGACGCTTCAGGAAATATGGGCACAGTGAAGGAAATACAACTTCTATATACTAAACTTAGTACCCCTGACAATAAAGTAGTAGTAATTCCAAATGCATCCCTGGTTAATGGGAATATAACTAATTTTAGTGCAGAGAAGACAAGGCGTGTGGATTTTAAATTTAACGTAGGGTACGGGGCAGATATTAAAAAGGTAAAAGAAATTTTATCTAACATTGTAGATAACCACCCTCTAATTTTAAAAGAACCAAAACCTTTTATAAGACTATATGAAAGTGGGGAACGTGCTCTTACTTTTACTGTAAGAGTCTGGGGTGAGGCGGCTAATTATTGGACAATTTATTATGATTTACAAGAAGAAGTGAGATTAAAATTTGATGAAAATAATATAGATTTACCTTTTCCACAAATGGGTGTACATTTAACTAATAAAAATGGAGGCTAAAAAATGACAAAAATGATTTCCTGGAATGTGAATGGTCTTAGAGCATGTATAAAAAAAGGTTTTTTAGACTATTTTAATGAAGTTGATGCAGATATTTTTTGTATTCAAGAAAGTAAACTTCAGGAGGGAATTCTAGAATTAGAACTTGAAGGATATAAGCAATACTGGAATTATGCCCAAAGAAAAGGGTATTCAGGTACAGGGGTTTTTGTAAAAAAAGAACCCCTTAATGTGACATATGGGATAGGTGTTGACGAACATGACCGTGAAGGAAGAGTAATAACATTAGAATATGAGAATTATTATTTTGTAACTGTATATACTCCTAATTCGGGAAGAGAGCTTGTTAGGTTAGGCTATAGGATGGAGTGGGAAGATGATTTTTTAAAGTATCTAAAAAAATTAGATGAAGTTAAACCTGTAGTTCTTTGTGGTGATTTAAATGTGGCACATAAGGAAATTGACCTTAAAAACCCGTCTTCAAATAGAAGAAATGCAGGTTTTACAGATGAAGAAAGAGAAAAATTTCAAATACTTTTAGATTCTGGATTTACCGATACCTTTAGATACTTTTACCCTGACAAGGAAGGAGCATATACTTGGTGGTCCTACATGTTTAATGCCAGGTCAAGAAATGCAGGATGGAGAATTGACTATTTTTGTGTTTCAAAAAGGCTTGAAGATAAATTAATTGAAGCACAAATACATAGTGAAGTTTTAGGTTCTGACCACTGTCCAGTAGGGCTTTTAATTGATTTATAATACTTTATTTAAATAAAATATTACCTCATTGATAAAGACAGGAGGATGATGAAATGTTTTTTCAGTTACTAAAAGAAAGACGCAGTATTAGAAAATATCAAGAAAGGGCTGTTGAAAAGGAAAAGCTGGATATAATATTAAAAAGTGCTTTATTATCACCTTCTTCTAGGTCAAGGCGTCCTTGGGAGTTTGTAGCTGTTACAGACAAGGAAGTTTTAAAAAAGCTTTCCATGTGCAGGGAACACAGTTCTGCATTTTTAGAAGGGGCACCTTTAGGGATAGTTGTTATTGCAGATAAAAGTATATGTGATGTGTGGGTGGAGGATTGTTCAATAGCCTCTATTATAATTCAATTATCTGCCCATTCATTGGGGTTAGGTTCTTGCTGGATACAGGTAAGGGATAGATTTCACAAAGAAGAGGTAACGGCGGAGGACTATATTAAAAATATTTTAAATATACCTGACAAATATGCTGTTGAATGTATTATTGCAATAGGCTATCCTGATGAGAAGAAAGAAGGTTATGATGAGAATAAGCTGCCATATGAAAAAATACATTTTAATTCTTATAAATGAGGTGTTTTAAATAGGTGGATTAGATGCTATCCTAGATTTTAATTTAATTGCGGCACACTGTTTCCCTGTGATATAATATTATTAAATAAGACTTTTAAAATTCCCCTATTATAAAGGGGAATTTTAAATAAATATTTAAAAAATAAAGGGGAGATAGAATGTGAAAAAAATACTGGCAGTTGTATTGATACTTTCAATACTATCAACACTATTTATTTTTCAAGGCAGTGTTAGTGCATCAAAAAATTTCAACTATGGAGAGGCATTGCAAAAGTCTATTATATTTTATGAGTTTCAGCGTTCTGGAAAACTTCCAGAGGACAAAAGAGAAAACTGGAGAGGAGATTCAGGACTTCAAGATGGTGCAGATGTGGGATTAGACCTTACTGGGGGATGGCATGATGCAGGAGACCATGTGAAGTTTAATTTGCCTATGGCGTATACCACAACAATGCTTGCTTGGAGTGTATATGAGTCTAAAGATGCATATGTAAAAAGCGGACAACTTCCTTACATATTAGATAACATAAAATGGACAACAGATTATTATATAAAATGTCATCCCAGCCCAAATGTTTATTATTATCAGGTTGGCGATGCCCAAAAAGACCATGCATGGTGGGGCTCTCCTGAAGTAATGCAGATGGAAAGACCAGCATATAAGCTAGATACTAGTAATCCAGGTTCTACTGTTGTGGCAGAAACTGCTGCAGCTTTAGCATCTTCATCAATTATTTTTAGAGATACAGACCCTGGCTATGCTGCTACTTGTCTAAGTCATGCAAAGGATCTTTTTACTTTTGCGGACACTACAAGAAGTGATGCAGGATATAAAGCAGCAGAAGGTTTTTATTCTTCCCATAGTGGATTCTATGATGAACTTACATGGGCTGCTGTGTGGTTGTATCTTGCTACTGAGGATTCCTATTACCTGGACAAGGCTGAATCCTATGAGCCTAATTGGGAAAGGGAACTTGGGTCTGATACAATAAAATATAGATGGGCTCATTGTTGGGATAACAAACTTTTTGGTGCTATGCTTCTTTTAGCAAGAATAACAGATAATTCTTTTTATAAAGAAAATATTGAAAGACATTTGGATTGGTGGACTGTAGGAGTTGGATCTGAGCGTATAACATACACTCCGAAAGGACTTGCATGGCTAGACGGCTGGGGTTCTTTAAGATATGCTACTACTACTGCATTTCTTGCAGATGTTTATGCAGACTGGTCAGGATGCAGTTCATCTAAATCAAAGACATATCATGACTTTGCAAAAACTACTGTTGACTATGCATTAGGAAGTACAGGAAGAAGTTTTTTAGTGGGATTTGGTGAAAAATATCCTCAGCGCCCTCATCACAGGGCTGCACATGGTTCATACATAGCAGATATGGATTATCCAGAACAGCACAGGCATATTTTATACGGTGCTTTAGTTGGAGGACCAGGGAGCAATGATTCATATGTTGACCATATTAATGATTTTCAAAGCAATGAAGTGGCAAACGACTACAATGCTGGTATAGTTGGGCTTCTTGCTAAAATGTACGAAAAGTATGGTGGAAATCCTATTCCTAACTTTAATGCTATTGAAGAAGTAGGACAGGAATATGATGTTGAAGCTGCTATTGTAGCTTCAGGTATTGGTTTTATTAATTTAAGAGTTACATTAATGAACAAAACAGCTTGGCCCCCAAGGGCTAGTGATAAATTATCTGCAAGATATTTTGTAGATATTTCTGAATCAATTAAAGCAGGTATTTCACCAGATGATATCAAAGTATCTACATCTAGTACAGGGGCAAAGGTTTCAGGATTAAAACCATGGGACAAGGACAAAAACATATACTATGTGGAAATTGATTTGACTGGTACAAATATATTCCCAGGCGGTATAAATGACTATAAAAGAGATGTATATTTTATTATAGAAGCTCCTTATGGAGAAGGTAATTGGGATAACAGCAACGATTTTTCATATGAAGGTCTTGAAGGGGCTGGAATGAATGGTATAAGTACAGAATATGTACCTATGTATGATAATGGTGTGAGAATATATGGTATGGAGCCAGGAGGTTCACCAATACCAACACCAACACCTACACCAGAACCAGGCAATTTGATTAGACTTGGAGATTTGAATGGTGATGGAATAGTTAACTCTATTGATTCTACATTATTGAGTAGATATATACTTGAAATTTTAAGTTTTTCAGATCCAGAGTCAGAAAAAGCATTTATTGCTGTAGCAGATATTAATGATGATGGATTTTTGAACACACTTGACTATTCATTATTAAACAGGCATGTTTTAGAAATTCCTGTAGATTATCCTATAGGTGAAATGGTTAAAAGATAGAAGAGTGCAGTGTTTGTATAAAAAACTTCACCTTTTAAAAGGTGAAGTTTTTTAAATGATTTAGAAATGGTATTAAAAAAAATTTAGCACTCTTACTTGATGAGTGCTAAAAAAAATCTTGAAAAATTTTAATTAAAAATGTAATATTATATAATGAAGATTATTAATGACGCTATTAACTTAGGAGGGATACTATGAACAACGAGAAGGGGACTATATCTGTCAGCACTGAAAACATTTTTCCAATAATAAAGAAATGGCTTTATTCTGAAAAAGATATTTTTCTTCGTGAGCTTGTTTCTAATTCAAGTGATGCTATAAGTAAATTAAAAAAGCTAGCCGATATTGGTGAGGCGGAAATTGATAAGGATAAAAAATTTTTTATAAAAGTTATTGTTGATAAAAAGAATAAAACTCTTAAAATACTTGATAACGGCGTAGGAATGACTGATGAGGAAGTAAAAAAATATATTAACCAGATAGCATTTTCAGGAGCTAAGGACTTTGTTGAAAAATACAAGGACAAGACTGATGAAGGTCAAATCATTGGACATTTTGGATTAGGCTTTTATTCTGCATTTATGGTTTCTGAAAAGGTTCAAATAGATACATTGTCTTATCAAAAAGGTGCAGAGGCTGTAAGATGGATAAGTTCAACTGGAACCGAATATAAAATGGAAAAATCAGACAGAGATGAAGTGGGTACAACAATAACTCTGTTTATTGCAGAAGATAGTGTTGAATTTCTCGAAGTTTACAAAGTAAGGGAAGTTCTTAATAAGTATTTCTCCTTTCTTCAATTTGAAGTGTATCTTGAAGATGCAAATGAGGAAAAAGAAGAAAAAGAAGAAAAAGAGCCAATACCACTAAATGATACAAATCCACTTTGGTTAAAAGATCCTAAAGATTGTACTGATGAGGAGTACAAGGAGTTTTATAGAAGAGCATTTTTTGATTTTGAAGAGCCTCTTTTTTGGATACATTTGAATATGGATTATCCTTTTAGATTAAAGGGGATTTTATATTTTCCAAAATTAAAGCATGAATTTGATACTATGGAAGGCCAGATTAAACTGTTTTATAATCAGGTATTTGTTGCTGATAACATTAAAGAGGTAATTCCTGAATTTCTTATGTTATTAAAAGGGACTATAGATTGTCCTGATTTACCACTTAATGTATCAAGAAGTTTTCTTCAAAATGATGGATATGTTAATAAAATTTCTAATCATATAACTAAAAAAGTTGCAGACAAACTTATTTCAATTTTTAAGAAGGAAAGAGAAAAATACAATAAATACTGGGATGATATTAACCCATTTGTAAAATTTGGATGTATAAAGGAATCAAAATTTTATGACAGAGTCAAAGATATAATTGTTTATAAGACAATTAAAGATGAGTACATCACTTTAAAAGATTATCTTGAAAAGAATAAAGATAAACATGAGAACAAAGTTTTTTATGTGTCTGACGAAAAACAACAGTCTCAATACATAAAAATCTTTAAAGAACAGGATTTAGATGCTGTTTTGATGATAACAATGATAGATAATCATTTTATGCAGTTTATTGAAATGAATGAAAAGGATGTTAAATTCCAAAGAATAGATTCAGACATTAGTGAAAGTATGAAGGAAAGTGAAACTGATGAGAAGACAGCAAAGGAAATGAAAGAAAGTCTTGAAAAACTATTTAGGGATAGTTTGCAAAATGAGAAATTGAAAGTTGAAGTTGAAGCACTAAAAGCATCCTCAGTTCCAGGCATGATACTTTTAGCTGAAGAATCAAGAAGAATGCATGAAATGACTAAAATGTTTGGTGGCATGAACTTAGGCAGTATGTATCAGGCAGAAGAGACTTTAGTGTTAAATAGCAATAATGACTTAATTAAATCTCTTATGAACTTAAAGGAAAGAGAAGATAAAAAGGATGATACAAAGCTTATTTGTCAACATATATATGACCTTGCCATGATGAGTTATAAACAACTTGAGCCTGAGGCTATGACAGGGTTTATTGAAAGAAGCAATAAGATTTTATCAAAACTTGCATCTGACTTAGAAGGGTAAAACAAAATTTAATTTTTTAGACAGGAGGACTGTTTATAAGTTTTTTTGTCTTTATAGAAAGAGGTGCTTATGTTGTGAAAAATGCTAAAAGGATTTTTGTTGAAAAGAAAAAAGGTTTTGATGTGGAAGGACAGAGTTTATTTGCTGATTTAAAGGACAACTTAGGTGTAAAAAATCTTGAATCTGTGAGAGTAATTAATCGATATGATGTGGAAGGATTGTCAGATGATGAGTTTGAAGCAGCAAAAAATACGATTTTTTTTGAACCTCCTGTAGACAAGGTTTATGATGAAACCTTAGATATAGGTGATGGTGAAAGATTAATTGCTATAGAGTATTTGCCAGGTCAGTATGACCAAAGGGCAGATTCTGCCTCACAATGCATACAGATACTTACTCTTGGGGAAAAACCTAATGTAAAGGTGGCAAAAGTTATTGTTCTAAGTGGCAAAATTAGCGATGAAGAATATGAAAAAATCAAAAAGTACTTAATTAACCCTATAGAATGTCAAGAAGCTTCCATGGAAAAGCCAGATACATTAGAAGTTAAAGCTAATGTGCCTGAAGATGTTAAAGTTTTAGATGGTTTTATAAATATGACATCTTCAGAGATTGAAGAATTTAAAAATCAAATGGGATTTGCAATGTCTATGGAAGATTTGAAGTTTTGCCAAGGGTATTTTAGGGATACTGAAAAAAGAGATCCTACTATAACAGAGATGAAAGTTATAGATACTTACTGGTCAGATCACTGTAGACATACCACTTTTTTGACTAATATAAAAAGTGCAGAGATTGAAGATGGATATTTTACTGAGCCTATAAAGGAAGTGTACAAAGACTACTTAAAATCAAGGGATTTTGTATATGGTGATAAAGAAAGGGATATTTCTTTGATGGACATGGCTACAATTGCCATGAAAGAATTGAAAAAAAGAGGGAAGCTTGCTGATTTAGACGAGTCTGATGAAGTTAATGCTTGTAGTATTAAAGTTAAAGTTGATGTAGACGGAAAAGAAGAAGATTGGCTGGTTATGTTTAAAAACGAGACACATAACCATCCTACAGAGATTGAGCCTTTTGGTGGAGCAGCAACTTGCCTTGGTGGGGCAATAAGGGATCCACTATCAGGAAGATCATATGTTTATCAAGCTATGCGTATTAGTGGAAGTGGTGACCCAAGAACAAGTGTTGAAGATACCATACCAGGAAAGCTTCCACAAAGAAAAATAACAATTGGGGCTGCCCATGGATACAGTTCTTATGGAAACCATATTGGGCTGGCAGCAGGGCAGGTGGATGAAATATATGATGAAGGTTATGTTGCAAAGAGAATGGAGCTAGGCGCAGTAATTGCAGCAGCACCAAGAAAAAATGTAGTGAGAGAAAACCCTATTCCAGGAGATATAATTATTTTAGTAGGTGGAAGAACAGGACGAGATGGATGTGGAGGAGCAACAGGTTCATCTAAAGAACATACAGAAGAATCTCTTATTACATCGGGTGCAGAAGTGCAAAAGGGTAATCCTCCTATAGAAAGAAGAATACAGACGCTTTTTAGAAAGCCTGAAGTAAGCACAATGATAAAGAGGTGTAATGACTTTGGAGCAGGAGGAGTTTCGGTAGCAATAGGCGAGTTGGCAGATGGTTTAAAAATAAATTTAGATATAGTGCCAACCAAATATGAAGGCCTGGATGGTACAGAAATAGCCATATCCGAGTCCCAAGAGAGAATGGCTGTGGTTATTTCAAAGGAAAATGTAAAAGCTTTTATAGAGGCTGCAAGCCTTGAAAATCTTGAAGCTACTCCCGTTGCAGAAGTTACAGAAGAACCAAGGCTTGTTATGAAATGGAGAAACACTGATATTGTAAATATAAGCAGAGAATTTTTAGATACAAATGGTGTTAAACAAAATACCATTGTTAAGGTAAAAGCACCACTAAAAGAGGAGAATTATTTTGAAAAAGCTGGTAAAATAAAGGGTAATTTAAAAGAGAATTGGACTTTGAATTTAGAGGATTTAAATTCTTGCAGTAAAAAAGGCTTAGTGGAAATGTTTGACAGTAGCATTGGTGCAAGTACTGTATTTATGCCATTTGGAGGAAAGTATCAAATGACTCCTCCAGAGGGTATGGTAGCTAAAATACCTGTGGAAAAGGGCGATACAAATACAGGAAGTATTATGACATATGGATATAATCCTAGTATTTCAAGATGGAGTCCATTTCATGGGGCAGTTTATGCTGTTCTTGAGTCTGTTGCAAAGGTTGTTGCAATGGGAGGAGATTATAAAACTACATGGCTTACATTTCAGGAATATTTTGAGAAGCTGGGAACTGACCCGGAAAAATGGGGTAAGCCTTTTAGTGCATTGCTTGGAGCATTTCTTGCACAACAAAAGTTTGGAATTGCAGCAATAGGTGGAAAAGACAGTATGTCAGGAACATTTGAAGATATGGATGTTCCACCTACACTAGTTTCCTTTGCTGTAAATGTAACAGATGTAAATAATGTAGTATCTGCAGAATTTAAAAAAGTGGGAAGTAAAGTAGTTTTAGTGTCTGCAAACATTGATGAGAAGGCATTGCCTGATTTTGAAGATTTATGTAAAAAGTATGAAAAAATAAATCAAGTAATTAAAAAAGGAAAAGTTCTTTCATCTCATAGTGTACGAGATGGAGGTATTTCAGAGACAATAAGCAAAATGTGCTTTGGAAATATGATTGGATTTAAGTTTAATGAAGATATTAATGAAGAAGAGGTTTTTGCACCTTTATATGGCTCAATTGTGCTTGAATTTGACGAAAATGAAGATGTAGACCAATTGCTAAATGGTATTGACTTTAAGGTTTTAGGTGTAACTCAAGAGAAAAAGTCTATTGATATTAAAGAAAACAGCTTAATCCTTGATAGCCTTTGTGATAGTTGGGAAAAACCTTTAGAAAATATTTTCCCTACAAAAACACCTTTAGAAGAGAAAAAGGCAAAAGAGTATAAATACCTTAGAAATAATAGTATAAAACCTAAAATAAGTATTGGAAAACCAAGAATATTCATACCTGTACTTCCAGGTATAAATTCTGAATGTGATGTTGCAAAAGCCTTTGAAAAAGCAGGTGGGAAAGTTGAAATTTTTATAATGAAAAATTTAACTTCTAAAGATATTGAAAATTCAATAGATGAAATGGTAAAAGGCATTGAAAAATCACAAATAGTAGTGCTGCCTGGAGGATTTAGCGGCGGTGATGAGGCAGATTGTTCAGGTAAGTTTATGGTAACAGCTTTTAGAAATCCAAAAGTTAAAGACGCAGTTATGAATTTAATAAAGAACCGGGATGGTTTAATGTTGGGAATTTCTAGTGGTTTTCAAACACTAATTAAACTAGGGCTTGTACCTTATGGTGAAATAAGAGAGCTTTCAGATGAAAGTCCAACTCTAACATTTAACACTATAGGAAGATATGTTTCAACTATGGTAAGGACAAAAATTACTTCTGATTTATCACCATGGTTTAACAATGTGAAAGTGGGAGATGTGCACACAATTCCAGTTTCCAATGGAGAAGGAAGATTTGTTGCAAATGATGAAGTATTTGAAATGTTAGAGAAAAACGGGCAAATTGCGGCTCAGTATGTGGATTTTGATAATAATCCAACTTATGATATCAGGTTTAATCCTAATGGTTCTTTTGGAGCTGTTGAGGCAATAACAAGTCCTGATGGCAGAATATTAGGAAAGATGGGACATTCAGAAAGAGTAGGTACAAATGTAGCCAAAAATATTCCAGGCCAAAAGGATCAAAAATTATTTGAAGCAGGGGTAAATTATTTTAAATAATATTACAATGACCAAAAATCACAACAACATAAAAATACGATGGTACAATAAAATACGATAATTCAATAAAGCTATTAAAATTATATAGGAGGATTAATATGCAGTATCGAAGATTTGGGAAAACAAATGTTAATGTGTCTGTACTAGGATATGGATGCATGAGGTTTCCAAAAAAAAACAAAAGGATTGATTTAAAAAGTACAGAAAAACAAATTTTGACAGCTATAGAAAATGGGATTAATTATTTTGATACTGCATATATCTATCCTGGTAGTGAAGCGGCTTTAGGAGAAATACTTGAAAAAAATAACTTAAGAAATAAAGTTTATATTGCTACAAAAATTCCACCATATATGGTAAATTCAAAAACAAGTATGGAGAAAGTTTTAAATACGCAACTAAAAAGGCTTAGAACAGACTATATTGACTTTTATTTAATTCATTCAATTCAAGATATAGAAAGCTGGAAAAAGGCAAAGAGTGTTGGTATGGTAAGCTTTCTAGAGGAAATGAAAGAAAAAGGCGTAATTAAGTTTATTGGATTTTCATATCATGGAGGAAAAGAGGATTTTAAAGAAATTATAGACGATTACAATTGGGATTTTTGCCAGATACAATATAATTTTATTGATGAATACACCCAGGCAGGTGTTGAGGGGCTTAAATATGCCTACTCAAAAGATATTGGAGTTGCAATTATGGGCTCTTTAAAAGGAGGAAGAATAGTGGGGCAAATGCCTCCTTCAATACAAAAGATATGGGATAAGGCTCCTTTTAAGAGAACTTATGCAAACTGGGCTTTTAGATGGCTGTGGAATCAAGAAGAAGTGGCAGTTACACTGTCAGGATTAAATGATGAAAAGCATATTATTGAAAATGTTAAATTGACAGATGAAATTAAAGTTGGTTGCTTGACCAAAGAAGAACTTGATATTTATAAAGAAGTAAAAGATGAGTATTTAAGGCTTATGAAGGTACCCTGTACAGGTTGCTGCTATTGTCTTCCTTGTCCTGTTGGTGTAAATATTCCCTTTGCCTTTAATTACTACAATTCAAGATATTTTTTCAATCAAAAAACTGCTATTTTTAAATATCTGTTTTTTGGCGGGGATGTATTGGGAGGAAGGAATTTTCTTGCTTCAAATTGTATTGGCTGCAGAAAATGTGAGAAGGTATGCCCGCAGGATATAGAGATAAGTAAAGAACTTAAAGAAGTAACTAAGGAGATGGAACCTTGGTGGAGTAAACCACTTCTTTTTGTAGGAAGAAGAGTTTTGAAACTAAAAAGTTTTTTTGATAACAGAAAAAATTAAAATAAAAACCCGGAACAAATTAATTTTTCCGGGTTTTTAGATACATTAAATAATATTTAAAAATTATCTTGGAAAATTATTAATAACTTCTAAAACATATCTTTGCAGCAATGTTGCATCTAAAGAGTTAATTATATTATCTCCATTTAGGTCAGCAGCCTCCATATTAGGCATGGATTTTTCAACTTCTAATATGTACCTGCTTAGGAGGGTGTAATCTAAAGAATTTATTATTTTATCATTGTTTACATCACCATATATTACATCAGATATAGGGGAGTCATCTGTAAATACAGTACAAATTTTAGCAGAATCTTTTAAGCCATTTGGACCGTTTACAATTGTATTTCCCCAGGATGTAAGACTTTTGCCTGCCCAGTCATTTGATAAATCCAGGTAAGCCCACTGGGAGCCATTTCCTTTCCATGACCATGCAAGCCAGCCTACTCCAAGTTCTTTGGTATAGCTTAAAATGTAATCTTCATCTACATCTCCATCAGTGTGTTTGTGGCCGAATTCTCCAATACAAACAGCCAGTCCCTGATTTATAACTTTGTCAATATTGTTTTTTATCTGTGCAGCATTTCCACCTGCATATTCGTACATATGTATTGAAAACATTGTATTTTTTAGAGGGTCTGAGTTAAATACGTCAATACCAAAGTCGTGAATTGATGCAGGGTATTGTCCCCAACCTGCTGAGTCTACCATTATTGTGTGAGTAAATCCAGCATCCCTTAGTTTTTTTATTGCCTGTATATATCCATCAGCCCAGTCGGCACCATTCCATGAACCAAACCATTCATTTGTTATATTAATAATTACAGTATCTTCTTTTCCAACAAGGACGTCTTTTATAGATATCCAATAATCAACGGCATCCATTAATGGACCTACCTCATCAACCCCAAGGGCATCGTGTACTTCTAATATAGCAACTAATTTATTTTGCTCACATAAATCAATAAGTGTTTGTACAGATGAAGCACTGTCTTTTTGCCAATCATCTTTTGTTCCATTTGAAAGAACTATTCTTACAGCATTTGCACCTGCTTCTGCTATTGCAGGAATAGCAACATTGTATTCATTTTTAAACCAGGTGTGAGGGTAGTTAACACCTTTCATTATAAAGTTGTTGCCATTTGCGTCAAAAAGATTGCTTCCAACCACCTGAAACTGTCCAGTTGCTTTAATTGGTGGAGGAGATGGATTGTGTTTATTGCTGCCACCTGAAGATGAATCTCCAAGGGAAAAATTTGAGATTGTTAAAGAGCCACTTGGTTTAGTAGAATCAAAGCTCATAAATTTAAAATCAACTCCTTTAACATCGTCTAAGTCATTGATATTTGCTATATTAGCCCAGTTGCTTGCTTCGGTTTTCCAAAGGGGCTCTTTAAGGCTTAGTGAAATTTCCCTTGTTCTGTCTGCAGGAAGATTTATTGTTTCAGACTCATGCCATACAAAATCAGCACCTGTTTTTATTCCAATTCCAAGCATAATAGATGCATTAGAATGGTTTTCAATTGTAAAATTCATAGCTTCATACTTTGTCCAATCTTCACTTAGTGAACCTATAGTTGTAAGTCCGGCAGAATCGTCCTGGTTGCCGATATTTTGGAATTCAACGGTAACAGAACCATCAGACCCGGTTACAGATACTGTACCTGTATGATATCCATTAGGAGCATCCCAGCTGTATCCTCCCATAGTCACCGCAGCATTGACAAAAACCACACCTGCAAATAAGCTTGTCAATAACATTACTACACAAAATAAAGAAAGCTTTTTTTTCATTTACCATCCCTCTTTTCCAAAAATTTAAAAAATTTTTAAAATAATATTAAAAAATAAAATTACATAGTTTTAATGATCCCCCCCTTAGAATATATAGATTAAATT
>JGI24711J26586_10001013_pt1 | contig 21860 bp, 22 predicted proteins | sample BioPla3DNA1_FD_26586 | JGI IMG/M metagenome (IMG submission 26586)
CAGCAGACATTATGACCAATACATCCTGAAAGGCATCCTTTGCGGATTTGACCCCAAACAAATCAATGATTTCATTATAGTGAAGGGAAACCCTGGATGGAAGTTTTCATCCCTATTAAGGAATGTAAGACTTATAAATTATGATGTTATGACTGGAATTGACAGGGGTTTGAAAACTTTTGAAGGGTTCATGGGAAATGACATCAGAGAAAGTTCAGTTCCTTTCAATGTAGATAGAAAATTAACTCAAAAAGAAATTGAAGAAACAGTTAAGTATTGTAGACATGATGTTCAACAAACAGTTGAAGTTTTCTTAGAAAGAAAAGATGATTTTGAAGCACATATGGGATTGGTGAAGATTGCTTGTGAGGGGAAACCTTTGGATCTGTTTCTATTATCAAGAACCAAAGTTCAACTTTCATCAATCATCCTTGATGCAACAAAAGTGGATCGTGATGATGAATTTGACATTGACTTCCCTTCTACTATGCAGATCAAGAAATATACAGAAGTGGTTGATTGGTACAAGAACCCTGATAACAGATGTTATGCAAGACATGTTCCAGGAAGAAAGAGAATGCAGAAAAACCAACTTGAAATAATGGTCGCGGGTGTTCCACATGTATTTGGTTGGGGTGGTGTTCATGGTGCAATAGACAAATATCATGGTGAAGGTTATTACTTGAATATGGATGTGGCTTCACTATATCCTTCACTGATGATCCAATATGACCTGGGAAGCAGAAACATGAAAGACCCAAACAAATATGAAGAAATTTACCACACCAGGCTTAAATATAAAGCAGAAAAGAACCCATTGCAGCTTCCATTAAAGTTGGTACTGAATGGTACTTATGGGGCAATGAAAGACCCAAATAATCAACTATTTGACCCAAGACAAGCAAACAGGGTTTGTATATATGGACAACTTTTATTGCTTGATCTAATTGAAAAACTTGAACCACACTGCAAGATTATTCAATCAAATACTGATGGTATACTGGTGAAGCTTCCTGATGGTTCAGATGACACTTTTTATCTGATAGATGATATTTGCTATGAGTGGGAACAAAGAACTGGACTGGTACTTGAATTTGATGAATATAAAAGGGTGTTTCAAAAGGATGTAAACAATTATATTGTGGTTGGTCATGATGGATCTTATCAATCCAAAGGCGGTTATGTTAAGAAATTAAACAACCTGGACTATGATCTTCCAATAGTAAATAAAGCATTGGTCAATTACATGGTTAAGGACATACCAGTTGAAAAGACAATAAATGATTGTGATGAATTGAAAGAATTTCAACTGGTAACAAAAGCAAGTGGTAAATACAAATATATTCTTCATGGTGAAAAAAGAATTAATGAAAAAACAATCAGGGTCTTTGCTTCCAATGATCCAAAGGATCAAGGAAAAGGTGTCAGAAAAGTTCATGCTGTTACTGGTAAACCTGCAAAAATGCCAAATTCACCTGAAAACTGTTTCATCTTCAATGATTATATTAATGGTGTGAAAGCACCAAATAAACTGGACAAAGAATTTTATATTGACATGGCAAACAAGAGATTGAAAGACTTTGGGGCGATTTGATGACTGATAATAAACTAACTTTAAAATATAACATAGACAAGTGGAATGGTAAACCATACAACACTGATGACCTTCATCTCCAAGGTGTTATATAGCTTAATCTGCATATGATATTTCAAACTTATAAACAACAAGGTGGAAAGAACAAAGGAAAAGAAAAATGTTTGAATTTAATGCATAACAGAAAGATCATGAAGTTCATTCTTCAAGCAGGAAGTCAAGAAAACATTGAACAGTTAGAAAATTGGTTGAAAAAATATGGAAAATTAAGACATAGGAGGTGATTAAAATTGTTCTTCAAAGGTTATGTGGAAACAAAAAATAAAAAATGCATTGAAAAATTCAAAGGTAGAACAGACTTAAAAAATTATGAACAAGTTCAATCACTTCCTGAATTTGCAGGTATCTTAAATACTGACACAATTTTAATTGACATTGATAATCAAGAAGAAAGTGAAATATTATTCAAGATTGTTAAGGATAAGAAATTGATTTGTAGAGTTTATCAAACTACAAGGGGCAAACACTTCTTATTCAAGAATAAGGATGTCAACAGTAATAGAACAGCAGCAAAACTTGCAATTGGTTTGAATGCTGACATTAAACTTGGAAAAAGAAATTCTTATTCAGTTTTGAAGTTCAAGGATAAGGAAAGAAAAATTTTATATGACACAACAGGTGAAGATGAAGAAGCACAGGATCTTCCAAAGTGGTTGCTTCCAATCAAAACAGAAACTGACTTCATAAACCTTGAAGCAGGTGATGGAAGAAATCAGGCTTTATTCAACTACATACTGACTTTACAGTCAAGTGATTTTGAAGTTGAAGAAGCAAGGGAAACAATCAGGATCATTAATCAATATATTCTACAAGATCCATTATCAGATGATGAACTTGAAGTTGTTATTCGTGATGATGCATTTTCAAAACCGGTATTTTTTAAGGGTGCAACATTCTTATTTGATAAATTTGCAGTGTTCTTGAAAAATAACCATCACATTAAAAGAATAAATGGTCAGTTACACATATACAAAGATGGAATTCATATTAGTGGACTTGCTGAAATTGAAGCAGCAATGATTCAACACATACCACAACTAAACAGGGCAAAAAGGGCAGAAGTTCTTTCGTACCTTGATATTTTAATAAGAGAAAACACACAAGCAACAGAAGCAAATTGGATTGCTTTCAGAAATGGACTTCTTAATGTTTATGACGACAGTTTCATTCCATTTAATCACGAACACATCATCACCAATAAAATTGATTGGGACTACAATCTAAATGCTTATGATGAACTTGCAGACAAGACCCTTGACAGAATAGCTTGTCATGATAAGCAAATAAGAATGCTGCTTGAAGAAATGGTTGGATATACAATGTTCAGAAGAAATGAACTTGGAAAAGCATTCATCTTGACAGGTTCAGGATCAAACGGAAAATCAACATTTTTGAACATGCTTAAAACCATGTTGGGAAGAAGAAATGTTTCAGTTTTGGACTTAAAAAAGTTAAATGACAGGTTCAGTACAGTGATGTTATTTGGAAAGCTTGCCAACATAGGTGATGATATTTCTGATGAATTCATAACAGATACATCAGAGTTTAAGAAGATTGTTACAGGTGAAGCAATAGATGCTGAACAGAAAGGTCAACCAAAGTTTGAGTTTGAACCATATGTGAAGTTGTTATTCAGTGCAAACAATATTCCAAGGTTGGGTAAAGGTAGGGATTCTAATTCTATATTAAGAAGGTTGATCATTGTTCCCTTTAATGCAATGTTTTCACCTGATGATGAAGATTTTGTTCCCTTCATTGGTGACAAATTAAGAAGACAAGAAGCAATTGAATATTTAATTCAGCTTGGAATTCAAGGATTAAAAAGGGTTCTTATTACAAGAAAGTTCACTGAATCAGAAAGTGTTCAAAGAGAACTTGAAGAATATGAAGAAACCAACAATCCAATACTTGGGTTCTTCAAAGAAATTGATAGAGAAGAAATTGAAAATGAACCTACAAATGAAGTTTATAAAAGATACACAGTTTATTGTGCTGAAAATGGATTGAATCCAGTTTCACAAATAGGATTTTCAAAACAGCTAACAGCTAATTTTGATTTTGAAATAGTTGATAAAAAAATAAATGGTAAAAAATACAGAATATTAGTTTCAAAACAATAAATAAGAAAGGATTTAAAAATGAAAAAAATAAAAACAGAATTATATAATGACAATTTTCAAAATTATAAGAGATATGGAATACCAAAAGCACAGTTGGTGATTGCAGATATTCCATATAATTTAGGTAAAAATGCCTATGCTTCAAGTACAGAATGGTATGTTGATGGTGATAACAAAAAAGGTGAAAGCAATAAGGCAAGAAAATGAGTTACAAGGACGGCGAGCAAGTAAGTGTAAATTTCGGGAATACCGTGTCGTCTTACTTTGTCATAGGCAACCAGCCGAAAAGAGGCGGCAAACTGGTGCTCAAGAAAGTCAGAACAAGAGGTTTAAAACCTTCCGAATGGCCTGACTTAATCGTCATAGAAAGCGACGGGTTAAAATACAGCGAGGCAAGATGGAGAAAAACGGAAGCAAGAAGATGAAAATATATAGACCCTGTCTATATGCAGGATGCCCCTCTCTTGTTGAGAGGGGTTACTGCGAGAAGCACAGGAACCGCAAACGCTATTGCGCGGCGGGCGGTTGTCCTGAAATTGTACAGGGCAAGGCTTATTGCGACAAACACGATCCGAAACTAAAAAAAAATAGGAACCCGGAAAAAGTCCGGGAGTCCTACAGGAAACATGATGGAAAGAGAGGGTCAGCCTCAGAACGAGGCTATGACGCCAAATGGAATAGGCTATCAAAAGCCTATCTAGGAAAGCATCCTCTTTGCGAACACTGCGAGAAACGCGGAATTTTAAGAACCGCTTCGCTTGTTCACCATGTAAAGCCGCTCAGACAAGGCGGCGAAAGGCTTAATACAAACAATCTTGTAGCCTTGTGCCGTCAATGTCACGAAGCGGAACATAAACGCCTGGACAAGGGTATAAAATTGCCCTTGCTCAAAGACGACAGAACTGAAGAAAAGACAGGGGGATTTGCATAATTTAAATTTGAAGGAGTTGACCATGGCAAGACCCAAAAAGCCGACAGAACTGAAGAAAAGACAGGGGACGTACAGATCCAGCAGAGCAAACAAAAACGAGCCGACACCGGAGATTTTAATTCCCGATCCGCCTGACCATTTGGAGGGCGATTCACTCAAAGAGTGGGACAGGATAACGCCGATCCTGTACAAAAACGGCTTAATCAGCGAGCTTGATACGGCTGAGCTGGCGGCTTATTGTTGCTGCTTTGCAAGGTGGCGGGAAGCTGAAAGACACATAAAAGAAAACGGGCTGACAGAAATAACCTCCAACGGCAATATCATTCAATCGCCATATGTAGGCATTGCCAATACGGCGATGAAACAAATGCACCAGTTTCTTTGCCAATTCGGCATGACTCCTGCTTCCAGAGCCTCAGTTATAAAAGAGACTCAGGAAGATCCTAACAATCCCCTTTTGGAGTTCTTAAGAACTTCGTGAAAAAGGTAGAACCTGTTAAAAAAAAGCGAAAAACCTACCCGCATGTAAACATTGCTAACCGATATGCCCGTGATGTTGTAAAAGGCAAAATCGAAGTTGGCAGGGGAGTAAAACTTGCTTGCATGCGGCATTTTGCCGACCTTGAAAAATCCAAAAAGGCGGCTTTTCCCTACTTTTTCGACAAGGAAAAAGCGGAAAGGAGTTGCCGCTTTTCGGAACTTTTAGTTCACGTCAAAGGCAAGTGGGCAGGGCAATACATAGTCTTAGAGCCTTGGCAGTGCTTTGTCGTCTGCTCTCTTTTCGGCTGGCTCCAAAAAAAAGACGGTTTGCGACGATTCAGGGAGGCCTACATTGAAGTGCCGAGAAAAAACGGAAAGTCGGTATTGGCTGCTTGCATTGCTCTTTATATGTTTTTGGCCGACGGCGAGGCCGGAGCTGAAATTTATGCGGGAGCGACTACGGAAAAGCAGGCATGGGAAGTTTTCAGACCCGCCAAACTGATGGCCGAGAAGAGTCCAGGCTTCAAAGAAACGTTTGCCGTAGACATATTTGCTAAGTCTATGTATTACCCTCGAATGGCGGCGAGATTCGAACCCTTGATAGGGAACCCGGGAGACGGCGGAAGCCCTCATTTTGCCGTAGCGGACGAATATCATGAGCATCCGACGTCAAGACTTTTTGATACCATGCAGACAGGCATGGGCGCAAGAAGTCAGCCGCTGATGCTTGTCATAACGACGGCGGGTATTAATCTTTCCGGGCCGTGCAGAGCGCAACACGTTCATGTGATGAATATTTTGTATGATAAGGTTGAAAATGAAAGCACATTCGGGCTTATTTACGGCATTGACGAGGACGACGACTGGACAAATTTTGAGGTTTGGAAAAAAGCCAATCCGAATTTTGGGACAAGTCTCAATGAGGATTATCTTTTCAGACAGTACCAGGCTGCGCTGCAGAAACCGTCACGTCAGAATATTTTGCGTTGCAGACATCTTAACCAGTGGCTGACGGCCGACAATTCATGGCTGAATGCAGTGAAACTTGAGCAATGCATAGACAAGACTTTGATTCCTGAAACTTTGAAAGACAAGCGTTGCGTTATAGGGCTTGACCTTGCGTCTAAAATCGACATGGCGGCTGTTTCTTTGCTTTTCTTCGACGAGGAGAATTATTGGTCTTTCGGCAAACATTATTTGCCAAGAGAGACGGTAGACAGACCCGAAAACCAGCACTACCAAGGATGGGAATTCGAAGAGCGTTTGACAGTCACGGAAGGAGCAACAATCAACTTCCAGACTATCAAAGAAGACATTTTAGAGCTGTGCGCTGAATACAACGTCGAGGCTGTGGCATTCGACCCGTGGCAAGCTACCCAGATATCTCAGGAACTGGCCGCAGAGGGGTTGATTATGATCGAAACCAGACCGACAGTAGCAAATTTTTCGGAAGCAATGAAAACGCTGGAAGGAGCTATTTACAGCGGTCATTACAAGTTTGACGGTGACCCGGTTTTACACTGGATGTTTACAAACGTGGTTTGTCACTACGATAAAAAGGATAACGTCTTTCCTAATAAACCTGACAGAGCAAGCAAAATTGACGGCGTTGTCGCTTTGCTTATGGCTATGAATATCGCTATCAGAAAGCAATCAGAGCCCGAACCTGGAGAAGAGGCAGGTGTTCACGTATGGTAATAAAAAACGAAGACAATTTACCTTTGGAGCTCAGCAGGGAGTTTGTGCGAAGAAGCAAAATTTAATCCTGTACAATTCTGTCTTTTTAGTTTATTATTTGAATAAAGGGGAAGCGGAAAAGATATGAAATTTTTCTCAACCTTAAAAAATACAATCAAAAACATGTTCGGAGAAGCCTATCAAGGCACGGACAAAGCAGTCAATGACGCTATAAAAAACATAGTTTATCAAAAGGGAGCTGTATCACCCGACCAGGCAATGAGACAGGCTACCGTATACGCATGCGTCACTCTTATAGCCGATAATATAGCTCAACTGCCTTTACATCTCTACGAGAAAACAGACGGAGATAACAAACCGGCAAGAAATAAAGCCGTCAAGCACCCTGTTTATAAGCTTTTACGGCAAAAACCGAACAGCTGGCAAACCCCCTTTGAATTTTATCAGTTTTTGCTTCACTCTTTACTTCTGTATGGCATGGCATGCTGCTATAAAAACCGTGTAGGGGGTAAGCTGATGGGACTGGAACCCATACCGCCTGAAAATATCAGCGAAGTATGGGAGGGAAATAAGCGTCATTTTTCCGTTTATCTCGAAAATGGAGTGAAAAATTTTCACACTGACGATATTTTTTGCGTCAAAGCTATGACCCTGAACGGCAGAACCGCCGTCAGCCCCATAACCTATGCGGCTCGTAACATAGATATGAGTCTTGACGCGGGTGATTATGCGTCTTCTTTTTACAAAAACGGCGCAAGGCCTTCAGGGATTTTAACAACAGCTCAATCCCTTTCTTCCGAAACATCGGAAAAGATGAAGGAAAATTGGAAAAAGGCTCATGGCGGCGGCAACTCAGGCGGCACAGCTGTTTTATGGGGAGGCATGGAATATAAAGCTATATCCATGAGCAATCAGGATGCTCAGCTTCTTGAGCTTTTAGGCTTTCAAAGAACAGAAATTGCGGCCATTTACAGAGTCCCTCCTCATATGGTGGGAGCAGTGGACAAGACAAGCTCTTGGGGAACAGGTATCGAAGAGCAGAAGCAAAGCTTTTTAACTTTCACTTTACAGCCTTGGTTAACCCGTATAGAGCAGGCAGTAGCAAGAGACCTTTTAAGCGATGGGGAGAGCGGCAACTTTTACGCTGAATTCCTTACAGACAAGTTTTTGCAGAGCAATCAAAGAGACAGGTCAGACAGTTACAAAACTGCCCTTGGCGGCACACAGCACCCGGGCTGGCTGACGGTTAACGAGATAAGGCAAAAGGAAAACATGCGGCCGTTGAAGGGGGGCGACAAACTCTACTCTCCTGTTTCACCTGTGGATTCGGGAAGCGGACAATCGGAGGCTTTTATAAATGAATAAATACAAGTTCAGAAAATTTGCGGCTCAGCAAGGCAGTTTCAAGGCTCAAGGGAATACTTTGATTCTTGATGGTGTCATTGGCGATTGGTGGGACGAGACTACAAGCAAAAGCATTAATCAAACAATCCGGGCCATGGAGGGCGACATAACAGTTTTTATCAATTCTCCGGGCGGAAGCGTTTTTGACGGCATTTCAATCATGAATACTTTGCGACAGCATGAAGGCAAGATCACAGTTATTATCGACGGATTAGCGGCTTCTATAGCGTCAGTTATAGCCGTGGGAGTAGCCGACAAGGGCAAGCTGGTCATGCTCGAGGGTTCAATGATGATGATACACGATCCCTTCACCATAACATGCGGCAATGCGGCAGAGCTGCGAAAAACAGCGGAAACACTGGATACTTTGACTGCGAACATCGCCAAGATTTACGCAGACAAGAGCGGCAAGAGTCTTGATGATATCAAGGCGGCCATGAACGACGAGACATGGTTCACAGCCGCAGAAGCTCTGGAATACGGGTTAATCGATGAAGCTGAGGCTACAGAAAGCGAAGCGGATATAAAGAATTTCGATTTGTCTTTCTACAACAATGTGCCTGAGGTCTTCAGGCAAAGAATAAAGGGGATTAAACCCGGAACTATACGCGAATTTGAATCACTCCTGCGGGATGCGGGATTTAGCCGTTCAGAAGCAAGAGCGGTTGCTTCCGGCGGTTTTTCGGTTCTTGAGCAGCGGGACGCTGTAAAAAGCGAAGAAAGCACAGCGGCGATACTTGAAGCCGTTAAAAACCGTTCAAAAATATTTGAAATCGGAGGCAAAAACAATGACTGAACAAATATTAAACCTGCTCACAGAGCAAGGGAAAGCTTTTGAAGCCATGAAAGAGGCTAACGACAGGCGGCTTGAAGCTCTAGAAAAGAATCATGCCGTGGGCGAGCTGACAGAAACCGTGGCAAAAATTCAAAATGAATTGATTAATAACCGCAAGCAGATTGAAGCTCTAGAGAAAGAAGCGGCTGCTAAAAACTCTCTTCAATTCAGCACAAATAAAACCGGCCCGCAAGAACTCAGAGAAGAGCTGATGGACATCTACAAGGGCGGCTTTTTTCAGAACGCCGTTAGAACGGATGACGAGGGCGACGGCGGCTATGCTGTGCCCGAGGGACTGGACAAGAAAATTGACGATTACATTATGGCCGATGTGAAGCTTCTGCAGCTTTGCACTGTAGCGCCTTTTATCGCCAATTATAAAAAAGACGTGACTATAATTCCTGCGACCGTCACAGACGGCACAGAAGGAGTTGCGGCGACTGAAACAACAACGCCGCAGCTTGAGCAAGTCACTGCTGTTGAAGGCAAGCTGCTTGCAAAAGCGAAGATAACCGAGGAGTCCAGACGCGATCTTATGTTTTCTCCGGAGGAATGGGTAAAAGACAATATTTCTATGATTATGGCCGAAACCTTGGAACAAAGGCTTCTCTCAGGCACAGGCGCAGACGGTCAAGCGCTTGGCATACTTAAGCAGCCTAATGCGGATACAGCCGACGCTACAAGACCTTTTAAAACTATTCAGTTTATCAAGACAGGCGCTAACGGCAACTTTGTGGCTTTTTCTGATTCTGAAAGCGTCTTTGATTCCGGCACAGGAGTAGGACCGCTTGACTGTCTCAAAGACGCGAGAGGTTCTCTGAAATCGGCATACAGACGCGGTGCTGTTTGGCTGATGAACACGGTAACCGAGACTCTTATCCAGAAGCTTAAAGACAGCGAAGGCAACTATCTGTGGAGGCCTGGACTTGTCGCGGGCGAGCCTAACACCCTGTTCGGCTATCCCGTTCATATAAGCGACTTTATGCCCGATCCGGCTACAGATAGCTTATCAATCCTCTTTGGCGACTTCAAGAGAGCCGTCAGGGTAGGTTATGGCAACAGTACTTATGTTGTGAGGGACAATATAACTGTATTCCCTGACATTTTCTTGATGTTCTCTAAGTTCTACGATCTCACTCTTAGAGATTCGCGGGCTTTGAAAATAATTAAATTCGCTCTCTGATTTTGTTTCTCTCCTTCTCCTGCGGCAGGAGCCTTTACAGGCTCTTGCCCTTCTCTTGAAACAAAGGATTAAACAATGAAACTTAAATTTTTGAAAGATTACCGCTTTTCTCCTGACGGCTCTCTGGTTATTACCTATAAAACAGGTGATATCATAGAGACTGATAATAAGAGGCTTGTCGAGGCGGCTACAGCCGACGGAGCAGCGAAAACCGAAATTCGGGAAAAACCTCAAAAGAAGGCAAAATAATGACTGTAATCTGTATAAAAAATGTAGAGCCCGTGACGGTAGAGCCCGTGACGCTTGAAGAAGCCAAACAGCACCTCAGAGTCACTTTTGATGAAGAAGACCAGCTGATCTTGAACCTGATTGCTGCTGCCCGCGAGTATGCGGAAGCCTTTCATGGCAGACATTACATAACTTCAGAAGTTACAGAAGTTACAAGCAGGATTCCTAATGTTTTCAGACTGGCGAAAATTGCAACCAAGGGACTTGTAAGCGTCACGGTGAGAGACTTTGACGGCAATGAGCATAATTTGACGGACTTCTACGAGTTGGACAAGTCAAAGGCTTTTCTCTGTCTGAAAACGGGCAGTCAGTTGCCGGCGGAAGTCTCACAACTTTATTGGAACGATCCGGTAGAGATAATCTACTTGACAGGCTATGAGCCGAAAATGAAGACAAAGCAAGCAATGCTTCTGCTTGTCGGTCACTGGTATGAACACAGGGAAGCTGTTCTTGTCGGGGGCGGCGTGGGCTTTAATTCGGCTACGCCTATTCCTCTAGGCGTTGACGCTCTTTTGCAGCAGGAAAGACATACGGTGCTATGAGAGCTGGAAGACTCAGAACAAAAGTAGATATACAACAAAAGATTTCTGTTCCTGACGGCTTGGGCGGCAATGTTTCTGCTTGGGAAACTGTGGCCAGCGTCTGGGGCAGAAGAGTTATCAAATCCGGCTATCAAAAGACTGTAGCCGAACAGATAGAAAGCAGGTTAGACGCTGAATGGGAAATAAGATATATGAGCGGCATTAGTCCCGACATGCGGCTTGAAGCTGAAGGCAAAATATACGACATCAAGGCTGTATATGATCCGAGCCAAAAAAAGGCTTTGCTGCGGCTTCTGACTACGGAATATCAGGCGGAAGGGAGCTAAAAGCAATGCGATAACAAAAATGCCAATAATCTCTACTGCGGCTGCTTCTACAATAAAGCGTAGAAGATGGAAAACCAAGAATGGTTAGAAGTATATAACCTAGGATAGTAATCAAAAACACGTTTTTACTCCTTGGAAAGCGAGAAATTCAATGAAATACAGGCGAGTCGGACGTAAAGCATCCGGAATAGTGTGCGAGGGATTGACAAGGGCGGATATAAACAAATTCTTTCACAAAATAAACAAGACACACTTTAAAGCATGGAAGGGAACTCTTAAAAAGTCAATGATTAATATCAGCCGGAAAACAAAAAAGACTGTGCCCGTAAGCAAAAAAAGCAGAAGAGCTAAGCAGGGCGGTAGACCCGGCGATTTCAAACGTTCCATAAAGTGGAAAGTAGGCAGAAAAATACTCGTCGGCTGGGTATACAGCTCTTTGCATGACAACACGACAAAGCGCGGCTACATAGGGCACCTGATAGAATACGGCACAAGAAGTAAAAAGCAGAAAAAAGGCAAGTATTTTGAACCGGCCAGAGAAGCGGAAATACCCGTTCTTCTCAGAAATATTAAAGCCGTGTGCGACAAAATTAGAACCGGAAAGGATTTGCTGCCGTGAAACACAGAGGAATTGGTACAGCCGAACTTCAAAAACTTGTTTATAAACGGTTGTCGGAAGCTGGCGTAAAGGTTTTGGATGAAGTGGCGGAAAATACAAAATTTCCCTTTGTGACAATCGGCGAAACAAGAAGCGAAGACGGAGGCATAAAAAGAGAGGCAAGCAGCTACATAATCGAAGAATTAGACATTTGGAGCAGGGCGGAAGGTTTTAAAGAAATAAAAGAAATCGCTGATGACATAGCGGAAGCTTTAAGGGGCAATTATCCGCATGACGACTGGCAGTTTGAATTTTTAGGCATTTCCGACTTTGAAACTGCGAGACTGGACGACGGAATAACCAGGCACGGAGCTATCAAAGCCGAGTTTTTAATATTTGAAAAATAGCAAGGAGTAATAAATGGCTAACAGAAAGATTCTTGGCAATGCGGTTTTACTGAAAATGGACGGCACTCTCATAGGAGCGCAAAGAAACGCCTCATTAGATATCAATGCTTCAGAAATTGACACTTCAGACAAAACAACAGGCGGATGGGACACATTTCTTGTCGGTAATCGTTCGTGGGATATGACATGCGAAGCAATCGCCGTTGAAGGCGATGAGATACAGGATTCAATTATTGACAAAGCTCTTGAAGGCGAGACTGTGCAAATAGTTTTTGAGCACGGAACCAGAACGGCTTATACCGGCACGGCGGCCATTTCCTCCTGTTCTCTTTCAGGCGACAAGGGCGATGTTTCTACTGCTTCTTTTAATCTTAAAGGAGCTTCTGAACTCTTCAAGAGTATTTTACCCGATCTCGTTTCTACGGTTCTTGACTCAACCAACAAAATTTTGACGCTGACTTTCTCTTGCTCTCTCGTAAATAACTTTGAAAGCCTTACAGAGCTCAAGAGCGCAATAACCTTTGCGGCTGACGGCGTAAATTATGCGGATCTCGACACTAAGGATTCCGTAACGATAGAGGACAGCATTTTGACAGTAACCTTTGATACAGCCGTCACGGGTTCTAAAAACAGAGTGAAAATTGCGGCGGGAGCCTTAAAGGCTGCTAACGGCATTGTGCCCTCTTCTGAAAAAATCACACCCGCATTCAAAGCATTCAAAGCTGCTTAATGCCTTCTGATTCGGCAAGCCGCAAAGACTTGCCGAATCTTCAGACCTTAAAGGAGATCGATAATGAAATATCAACTGAAATATGACTTTAACGCTATTTGTCACCTTGAAGAAGAGACAGGAATGTTTATCGGTGACTACATTAAAGAACATTTTGGGCCTGAAAGTAAAAAACCGAAGCTTTTACCTATCAGAAAAATGTTCAGAGCGGGTTTGCTGCACTGCAAGCCTGATATAACGCTTGAACAGGCAGGCGATATTATCGGCGAAGAGCTGAAAAAGAAAGGCGGACTTGAGAAGCTGGTCAAGATTGCGTTTGAAGCTGTAAAAGATGCTATGCCGGCTGAATTGCAAACGATGTTGCCGGAAGAACTGGAAGCTCTTAAAGAAATTGCAGGCGAAAACAGCGAAGAAAGAGAAGAACGGGCAGACCCTCAAGAGAGCACAGAGGCTTAAGATGGACAACGTGGCTTGAGGCGGTTAAACCTCTGTGCTTTGGAGTTCTCAAACTCAGACCTTGGGAAATCGGCTTGTTTACACCCAGAGAGCTTATTCAGGCTCTAAAAGGGTTTTATGAAGACAGAAAAGAGCTGCAGAAATTTGCGACAATTCTCACTTGTCTTATCGTTAATTCAAGCGGCTTTTTAAAAGAGCCTGTCAACCCTGATGACCTTTTCAGAAAGAGTAGGGAAGCAAGCGAGATAGAAGCGGAAGAGAATAAAGAGTTCTTAAGAGCTTCGGCGGAAAGATTCAGGAGAAAGTAAAAAAAATGGCTAAAAGTGCTAAATCAGGGTTTACTATAAAGCTCAGTCTTGACTCAAAAGAATACAGAGACAATCTTAAGCATGCAAGAAAATTGCTTGATAAAACATTTGGCGGAACTTGGCTATATTTATCCAGAAGAGCTGAAAAAATTACAAAAACAATAGCCGGTTTGGGCTCTGTCCTGACAATTGTAAGCGTCAGGGCTTCTGCCGAATTTGAGAAGCAGAAAGTATCACTTGAAAGAATACTTGGCAGTGCCGAAGCGGCACAGAAAAAAATCAGATCCTTGCGGGATTTTGCCTCTAGAACTCCTTTTACTTTCAATCAGCTTCTGGAATATGAAAAGAGGCTTTTAGCTATGGGCTTTGCCGCCGAAAACACGGAAACTTTGCTTGAGTCTTTAGGCAATGCGGCTTCAGGGCTCGGTATCGGCACATATGGTCTGGATGGTCTCATTAAAGCTATAAGCGACATCCAGGCAAAGGGCGTTTTGCAGACTCAGGAAATGCGACAGCTGGCTGAAGCGGGTATTCCAAGCTGGGAGATGCTAGCCAAGTCTATAGGCAAAAGCATACCCGAGGCAATGAAGCTTGTAGAGCGAAGAGCGATCTCAAGCGGACAGGCTATAACTGCAATTCTTGACGGTATAAACGAGCGTTTTTCAGGGATGATGGATAAACAGTCTAAGACGCTTTCGGGAGTTTGGAGTAATATACTTGGCGAATTCAACTCCATTATGGCAAGCATTGGCACGGCAATAAATTATAACAGCTGGATAACAAAAGCAGCCGGAGCCTTGCTTGAGCAAATAAGACAGATCCGTATTGAGATTGACAGTATAGGCACTTTAGCCGCATTCAAGGCTTTAATGAGCGGAAAGCTTGGGGCTGCTCTTATAGCCGTTGTAAGTATTTTAACTCTTTCGCTTGTGCCTGCTCTTTATAAAGTAGTTGCCATTCTGCCTTTTTTAAAAGCGTCAACTTTAGGATATTTGGCGATTTTTGCGGCAATCGGACTTGCAGCAAACAAAGCTTTAAAAAATTGGGAAATTAGCTTTCTTGTCCTTGATAATACAATCGGACGGTTTTTGCGCTTTGTCTGGTATAACGGTAAAAGAACGATTGAAGAGTTGAAAGGTCTTTCAGGTTATTTCTTTCATAGGCTGAAAGATAAAGCAGGAGAAACGCTTAAAGACCTTTCAGGAGATTTAAAAGATTTTGGAAAGTTAACAGCGGGCTTTTTTAATAGTATTAGAGAAATGGCAGTGGACTTTGCCCGTTGTTTTGTTGTTATTGTTGGAAATGTGTTTGAATATTTTGGTTCAAAGTTTAAAAAAATAAAATTTCTTGACGGATTTGGAGAGCTTTTAGAGAAAGCTGGAAGAGATTTTAAAGATAACAAAACAATTGAAAACGCTTTAGACAAAATACCTGGATTCTTTAATGAAAAGTTTATCGGCTTTTTTGACTCTGCAAGCAAAAAGCTTGATAATTTCGGAAATAAGGTAATAGGACAGTCTAAAAAGTTAAAAGAAGAATACAAAAAAATCTATGATAATGCGGCATTAGATACAAAAAGTATAAATGAAAAATTTATACTTGGCGGGGGAGACGAAAGACGCCAATATCTTAAAAGACGAGCAGAGCTAAAGAAGCTTTTAGGACTTGAAGCTTTTGCAAAGGTCACAGAAAATGGAGCTATTAATCTAAAAAAGGCATGGGAAGTTTACATTAAGCCTCCTTTCAAGAAAATTATAGACCCCTATAAAGAATTTTTTCAAAAATTATTAAGAATGGATCCTGCCTCAAAGCTCAGACGGCAATTGCAAGGGAAAAGCCTTGCGTATACGGCAGCCGCTGAAGCCGCAAAGATGAAAACCGATGCGGAAAGGCTTTCATCTAATATTGAAAGGCAGTGGATTCAGCAAACAAAGAGCAAACTTGAACAGCTTGAAATTCAGTATGCAGCTGAGAAAGAACAGCTGGTAAAGCTTAAAGACTCCAATGAAAACTACTTGAGAGATCTTGAAAGACTGGAAGCCATTTATGAACCTCAAATAGCCGAAGAACGCCAAAAACAAGCCTTTGAAGAATTTTCAAGGATGAGTGACGAGGCTTTAAGAAAGACTCAAAGCTTTGGGCGAGCTATGGCAGAACAGGCTTCGCAAGTATCAGAAGCTTACAGAAAAGCCGCCGAATCTCTAAGCCTCTCTAGATTCAGCGGTAACAAAGAGAGCATAAACAGAGGGCTTGAAATCGGTGACTGGTCTTTAATTCAAGAAAACCTCACAAGAGAATATGCCGCTCACGAGGCTCATGTGAAAGGCATTCAAGAGCTTTATCACACAAAAAGCAACTTCATGATTGAGGCTGCAAGGTCAGCCGCATCCTATACGGCTGAAGCATATAACTACATGTATAACTCCGTATCGCAAGGGATTACCGATCTGATTGTATCAGGCAAATCTTTTGGCGATATTCTGAAAAACATAGGCAACGAATTGATAGCCATGGTGGTCAAGTGGACTGTCCAGAGAAGAACAGCGGCTGCTTTCTCTAAAAAACTCAGCGTTGCCGAAGCCGGACAGTCTGCCGCCTTGGCAAAAACTACCGCTGCTGCTTGGGCTGATGCGGCTGCCCTCGTTTCTTTGGCTACTTTCGGCGCCAATGCGGCTGCCGCTGCGGCAGGCATGGCATCAGTTGCGGGAATGGCTAAAGGCATGGCTTTCTTGGCTGACGGCGGAGTTGTAACTAAACCTACAATTGCGATGATAGGCGAGGGCGGCGAGCCTGAAGCGGTTATACCTCTCTCAAAATTTAAAGAGATGAAAGGCGGAGATGTGGCTGTAAACGTGTATAACAACACCTCCGCCGAAGTGAAAACCAAAACAAGCTTTGACGGCACAAAGACAATAATTGACTTCTTTATAGACGGCTACAGCAGAAATGTTAACGGAGTCAGGGACATAGTAAGGAGCTACTGACAATGCTCGATTTTCCTTTAATCAGAAAACCCGCTATAGATTCACCCGGAGCCATTACGGACAACAGCTTGAAATCTCAAATGACTAACGGCATGACAGTATCAAGACCTGCTTATTCACGGCAATTGAGAAAATTTGACTTGTCATGGAAGGCTTTATCACAAGCTGAGTTTAACATTTTAACAGCTTTCTATAGGGCGACGCACGGCGGCTCTCTCTCTTTCAAATGGTTTGACGATGATACAGGCATCGAGAGAACGGTCAGATTCGACGGCGATTTAACCTATAACCTTGTCGGAGCCAACAGCCAAGGCAAGCTTTACGCAGTCAAAATTTCATTGCAGGAGGCATAAAGATGCGGCAGATAACTCAAAGAGAAGATACAACAGCCGTTTCAAGCGACGTTTTAATAACCTGTTTGCTTGAGATACAGACACCGGAAGTTATACGGCTTGTGGCCGACAATGAAAATTGGCAATGGGGCGGTCATACTTGGCAGGCTTTCCCTTTTGAATTTACCGGCATAAATGCGACAGGGAAAGGAGAAATTCCCCGAACCACTATCAAAGTAAGCAACATCACGGGCACGATAAAAGCGGCGCTAGACAGCCTCCAAGATTTATCTGTGCCTGTAAAACTCAGAGTGGCGAGAAAAAACATAAGCGAGGCTGATATCACCTTGGATTTTCAACTCTCAGGAGCGGCATATGACGAGCAATGGGTATCTCTGGACTTGTCGCCGAAGGTTAGCTATACAAGAACTTTTCCTAATCACGCATACGGGAAAGTGTGCCCTTGGAGATTCAAAGATTGGCGATGCAGATACTCAGGTTCAGCCGCATCTTGTGACAAGAGCGAGGCGGCCTGTATAGCTCTTGGCAATATTGCGAGATTCGGAGGCTTCATAAATGAAAATTAATGACTTTATAGGCATTCCTTATCTGGCGGGCGGAAGAGATTTTAAAGGCTGCGATTGCTGGGGACTTGTCACGCTCTACTACCGGGAGGCTCTGGGCTTGGAATTGCCTGATTATAAAATTTCCCCCGAAGATTTTAAAATAATTGATAAGAAGATAAGCGGTCTTTGGGGCGGAAGCGGTTATAAAAGAATCGACAGACCGGTTGAAAATTGCCTTGTTTTAATGCGGCTTGGCAACTTCAGAGGCGGTATCAATCATATAGGCATATGGAAGGGCGGCAAGATATTGCAAGCATACGAGAAGACGGCATCAAACCTTGTAACTGCTTCATCTCCTTTGTGGCGGCCTATGATAAAAGGCTTTGCTTTACCCGTTTTAAAAGAAAAGGCGGCTTAAACTCATGAAAATACTTTATTTTTCTAACGCTTTAGACCTCACAGACTATAAAGTTTATGAGACAGATTTAACACTGAGGGACTGGATGAAATCCATGCAAATGGAGCCGTCAGAATATGCGGCTATAAGCGGCGAGGGAGAAGCAGAGCTTGATAAAACCTATGGAGTTGTCGCGGTCTCTCCTTTGATTCTTGGCGGCGGGGGGAGCAAAGGAAAAAATATTGCGACCATAGTTCTTGGGGCAGCTTTAATGGCAGCCACAGGCGGCACGGCGGCTTTGTTCGGCGGCGGGGCGGCAGGACTCGTCATGGCGAAGACTCTGGGCTTGGGCTTGGTGTTGTCAGGCGGGGCAGGCTTGTTGATGGGCAAAATGAAGATGCCGTCGATGGACAAGTACACCGCTGAATCGACAGAGAGAAGCTACTCATGGAATGCGGGAAAAGTGAGTAGAAGCAGAGGCTCGAAGGGTGTCACGTTCGGCACGGGAGTTATACCCGAGGGCGAACTTTTAAGCTATCGGACATACGGCGCCAACACTTTTAAGGTTTCCAATACTCAAAACGACACAGAAACAAGCAGTCATTATATAGAGATGCTCATAGGAGCAGGGGAAGGCTCACTTGACAGCATAACCGATCTAAAGATTAACGGGATTCCCGCGGCAGATATCAAAAATCTGAAGTTCGATTACAGGCTTGGAACAAACAATCAGCAGCCTTTTACAAGTCTTATCGACTCTCAGACAGGAATTAAAAGCATTGAAAGTGAAATACCTTTAAAAACAGCCGATTCTGATGAGTTCATGCAATTTGCTTTGTCAGGAGCATGTGATTTCTTCCATGTGACGGTCTCTGCCGGCAGCTGGTATCTTATGAATGTCAGCGATGGCAGTAAAAAACCTGCTTATTGCTCTCTGGTTCTCGAATACAGGAAAACAGGGACAGAAATTTGGAAATCCGGAGGGATAACAGGCTTGCCATCATCTTCTTTATCTTATATTTCAACGAAGCCTCTCTACTTTGATATAAAAGTGGAGCCTGAAGATGGTTACGGAGCTTATGAGGTGAGACTTAAAAATACTTCTGCGGTTTTAAACAAGGAAAAAGGCTGGCTGAGTGATACGGAGTTTGCGGAAGTGCCTGACAGGGCTTTTATACATTTAACCTGCAATAATGCCGTGTGCTATTCGGCATCGGAACAGGCTTTTCCTAATACGGCTCTTCTCTACTTGAGACTGCCGGCATCCGAAGCTTTAAGCGGATCTTTGCCTAATGTTACTTGGAAGCAAAACAGGGCGAACATCATAGTAAAGACTCAAAGCGGCTATGAAACAAGACCGGCTGATAATCTTGCATGGGCTGTATATGATATTTTGGCTCAGATAAGAAAAGACGATTTTAACAATTCTTATCACGTGTGCGGCGAGAATCCTGACAACATAGATTTTGAAAAATTTGAGGCCTTTGCAGGTTTCTGTGAGACAATCAAAGCTAAAGGCAACTGGTTTTTAAACAGAACAAGACCCGCATGGGAGCATGCGCAGGACATAGCTACATCCTGTAGGGCTTTCATAGGTTTGAGAAACGGTAAAGTGTCGCCATTTTGGGATGAACCTGTGGCTATGAGTCAGATTTTCACCTCAGGCAACATAGTAGCAGGGAGCATGACAGGCGGCTACATCAGCAAGACCGACAGAGCAACAGCCATTGAAGCGTCTTTCAACGACGAACAAAACGATTTTAAAACATCGACAATCCGTATAACCGAGGGAGCCGACGACGGATCCGACGCAGTAAGAATAACATTTGCGGGATTGAGCCATAAAGACGGAGTTTATAACCAGGCAAGATACCTTTTAAGGCGAAACAGATACCTGCAACAGACTGTCAGCTTCAAAGCGAGTATAGACAGCATAGTGTGCGAGCTTGGCGACGTTATAGGCATACAATCCGACGTGGCTCAGTGGGGAGCAGGAGGCAGAATACTTGAAGCTGACAGCGTCATAAAAAAGCTTAAGTTGGATACCGCTGTGACGCTGGAAACGGGTAAAAACTACGGCTTATTGATTCGTCATCAGGACGGCACGCTTGAAAGAAGAAAACCTGATGAAACAGAGGGAGTCCATGAAGTTTTGACTTTCTCCGTTGATGCTTTTACCGCTTTTCCTGCTTATGGCGATGTATACAGTTTCGGAGTTTTCAATGCCGAAGTCAAGCCCTTCAGAGTCGAGGCGATCACCAGAGAGGACGACTTGACCGCCTCCATTGAGTGCATAGAATATAATGAAAATGTTTACGCGCCCGGCACGGCGCCGGAAATCAATTATACTTCTGTGCCGACAGTAATCAACAGCTTGACAGCTTTATCCTATACTGATTCGGGAGCAATCAGTATAGGCTGGAACGCTTCAAACGCCAAGCAGGTACAAATATATATAAATGATGAGTATGCCGGTGCTGTTGAGGGGAATAATTTCACCGTGCCTGCTCTTGATGGAGCGACAAAGGTAAAAGTTATACCCATAGGTTACAACGGCAAAGCCGGTCAGCCTATGGAAGAAATTATAACGCCGCAATACTTGCCGCCGCCAAAACCTCAACTTGCCGAGCTTACTCCTGTCGCATTGGGAGCAGTAGCAAAGTTTGATAATATACCTCAAGGCAAAAGTATCGTTTGGCTTATAGTCAGCAAAGACGGCAAAGAGCTTGCAAAACAAGCTGTGATTGGCGACAGTTTAAGTGTTTACATACCTTTGCCGGCGGGAGTCTCTCAACTTGAAGCCGTTTTTGTCAACTCGTGGAACCTTATATCAGCAGGGCTTCTTTTTAGCGCCGAGCCTAGCGGCATTGATACTGCCATGCTCAACTCAGGGCTTCTTGAGATGCCTGGAGGCTCAGTCTTCAGCCTAGGGCTCAAGGGCTGCACTACTGAAAGCATCAAAGAAGTCGGAGGCATCAAAGACGTATCAGGCTGCGGCAATCACGGGCAAGCCTTCGGCGCGGTGGAAGTTGTCACCGACCCGCAAGAAGGGCAGGTGCTCCATATCACAGGAGACGGCTACTGTCAGATACCGGGCGACATGCTTGTCGGCGATGCGAGAAGTTTCAAAGTTAGATTTAAGGTGGCAGAGAGCAGCAGCTTATATAACAGGCTTATTTCAGCAAGGATAGTCAGAACCTCTCCTGAAAAAGACTTGATGGGATTTAACTATAACAAGGACGGCGGAGGAACTCTCCACTTTGATAGCGGTGATAACTCCGTGTATAAAAGAAGGAATGCCACTTGCCCTACAGGGCTTTGGTATACGGCTATAGGAACTGTCTCTGTAGGCGGTAAAATGGCTTTGTGGGTAGAAGGGATTAAAATAGCCGAAATTAATTATGATCTTGCAACAATTCTTCAAGAAAAAGACATTTTTATAGGCGGATATGGCGAAAATCAAGACTTTTACATCGCATCGGCACAGGTCTGGAACTACGAACTCTCCCCCGCTCAGATTAAGTGCATCGCGATGTTCCCTCAAGAAGCTCTCTTTGCTCAGCTTGGAGCCGATACCATCAGCGCAAACGCCATCGGGGCGAAGCACTTGGTAAAAACTGA
>JGI24711J26586_10001017_pt1 | contig 21831 bp, 20 predicted proteins | sample BioPla3DNA1_FD_26586 | JGI IMG/M metagenome (IMG submission 26586)
CTACGGCTACTCAGCTCGTTGTGTTCGTTTTGAAAATTAGTTGGTGATTTGATTATTCGTCGTTAAAAGGAGTTATGCAAAAGTGAAAAAAGAATAAGTGCTCCCTTTGAGGGAGCACGAAAAAAATTTTTTTTTGAATGAGGTTGAAGAGTTATGGCTCAGTATGATTACTTGCCGATTTATAAGAAGGCTTTTGATTTGTGTGTTTATTTTGAAAAGTTAGTAATGGGTTTTTCAAGATATGATAAGTATGTTCTTGGAACCGATTTAAGAAACAAGAGCAGACAAATTGCTTGTCAAATAATGCGTGCGAATTCTTTGCCTGAAAAAAGGAATGCTTTGCAAGAGTTGGTTGCGCTAGTAGAGGAATTGAAGCTAGTTGTTCGTTTGTGTAAGGAAGTTGGTGTTTTTAAAAAGTTTTCTTCTTATGAGTATTCTTCTGGTTTAGTAGTTGATTTAGCTAAACAGTCTCAAGCGTGGTTAAATAGCCAAAAATATTAAAGGGTGGATTAAATATTTTTTCAAAATTTTTATGCTCATTAACAAAGTTAGTGAGGCAAATAGTAACAGAACGGCTCAGAATTCTTTGCCTTGGCGAGGAAGCGTTAATAGCAGGTTTCTTTTTGATGCGAACAACCCAAGTGGTGGAAAAAACTGCTAGGGCTGTATGGTTTTAGCTATGGATGGTTCGCACACAACGAGTATGCCGGCGTACCCGAACAACGCGTACAACTTGAATACCGACAATGGTAACATCAACAACGACAATAAGGACAACGACAACAACAACTCAGCTCGTTGTGTTCGTTTTGAAAAAGAAACGCCCTCGGCTCTATTTAGCTTTCAAAATATTTACAATAATTATATTAGTTGTAGGAAAAGAAAGCGTAATACAGTTAATGCTTTGAAGTTTGAGGAAAATCTTGAACAAAATCTGCAAGAATTGTATTATTCTTTAAATAATAAGACTTATGAGCCGAGGCGTTCTGTTTGTTTTACTGTTCTAAAACCAAAGCCGAGGGAAATTTTTGCAGCGGATTTTAGGGATAGGATAGTTCATCATATAATTGTTGGTGCGCTTGAAACTATTTTTGAGCCAAGTTTTTCTAATGATAGTTTTGCTTGTAGAAAAAATAAGGGGACTCATAAAGCAGTCAAACACTTACAAAGAAACACTAGAAAAATAACTGGGGGCAATTTTGGAAGAAAGAGGGCTTATTTTTTGCAATTAGATATTAGTAATTTTTTTATGAGTATTGATAAGCGGATTTTGTTTTCCATTATTGAAAAGAAAGTGAATAATTTTAGTCCTTGGGGCGTGGACTTTAAAGTGGATTTGCTTTGGATTACAAAAAAACTAATTTTTCATGATCCTGCAAGTAATTTTATTCAAAAATCAACAAAAGAAATTAGTGAATTAGTTCCAACTCATAAATCTTTAATTAATGTTGAAAAAGGTAAGGGTTTGCCAATTGGTAATCACACTAGTCAGTTCTTTGCGAACGTTTATTTGCACGAGCTAGACTTTTTTGTGAAAAATACTTTGAGAGTAAAGCATTATGTTCGTTACGTTGATGATTTTATTTTGCTCTCAGAATCTAAAGAGGAATTATTAAATTGGTTTTGGGAGATTAAAGATTTTGTTGAAACTCACTTAGCTCTAAATCTTAAAAATAAAGTTAATCTTTTGCCAATATCTAACGGTATTGATTTTTTGGGGTACATTATCAAACCTTGGAGTGTTTTTGTTAGAAAGAGAGTTTTACACAATTTTAAAAAGAAACTTTTAACAGCAAATAAAGAACTTTTAGAAAATAAACTCTTTTTCTTTGAGAAGAATTCAATGGAAGAAAAATCTTTTCGTTCTTCTTTTAGCTCATATTTAGGTCACTTTAAGCACGCAAACAACTTCAAGTTAAAACAACAAGTAATCAAAGAGTTTCCTTTCACAAAAATGTGCTTTTGAAAGGGCCAAAAGTTTTGCCTCAAATAGGTATTTAATTGTTTTCCAAAACGTATTGGTTATGGTTCTAAAGAAAACTAAATCAGTGTCTCATAAGGGGTCTAAGAAAACCAATTCAAAAACTTCTTCACACAAAACTTCTTCAAAACCTTCGCTTAAACTTAACAAATTAGTTTCTTCAAAATCCGTTTCCACTTTTTTTCCCAAAATCTCCAAGCGCCAGCACAAGGGTTACGTTTATAATGTTACTACCGAAACAGGAAATTTATTCGTTGAAGACATCCTTGTACATAATTCCGGCGGTCTTGGTACTCCTCCTCATTTAAGAGTAGAACCTGGAATGATTCATAGAGCTTCTGGGGGAGTATTATTTATTGATGAAATTGCAACATTATCTCACAAATCTCAACAAGAACTTTTAACAGCAATGCAAGAAAAAAAATACTCGATTACTGGTCAGAGTGAAAATTCAAGCGGAGCAATGACTCGGACTGATCCGATCCCTACTGATTTTGTTTTAATTGCGGCAGGTAATTATCAAGATTTGGAAAAAGTTCACCCTGCTTTGAGGAGTAGAATTAGGGGTTATGGTTATGAAGTTTATATGAACACAGAAATGGATGATAGTGTTGAGAATAGAAAAAAAATTGCTCAATTTGTAGCACAAGAAGTTGTTAAGGATGGAAAAATTCCTCATTTTTCAAAATCAGCGGTTGAAGAAATTGTGTTTGAAGCGAAAAGAAGAGCAGAGAGGAAAGGAAAGTTAACTCTAAAATTGCGTGATCTTGGTGGACTTGTTAGAGCTGCGGGGGATGTTGCTAAAGAGAAAGGACACGCGTTTGTAGAGCGACAAGATGTGTTTGAAGCAAAACTTTCCGCAAGAACTCTTGAAGCACAAATGGTGGATAAAGCAATTGAAACAAAAAAAGATTATGAAGTTTATTTGAATAAAGGATTTGCTGTTGGAAGAGTGAATGGTCTTGCAGTGTTTGGTGATGGAAGTGCGGGAAGTATTATTCCGATAGAAGCAAGTGTTGCTCCTCCAAGTTCAAAAAATTCTTCAAAAGTAATCGCGACAGGAAAATTAGGAGAGATCGCAAAGGAAGCGGTGGAAAATGTTTCAGCGATTTTCAAAAAAATTTCGGGAAGATTTGCAAAAGATATTCACATACAATTTTTACAAACCTATGAAGGAGTAGAAGGGGATAGTGCGAGTGTTTCAATCGCGACAGCAGTTATTTCTTCAATAGAAAATATTCCTGTTCGACAAGAATTAGCAATGACTGGTTCTCTTTCAGTAAGAGGAGAGGTGCTACCAGTTGGGGGAGTTTCTTCAAAAATTAGCGCTGCAATAAAAGCAGGGTTTAAAGAAGTAATAGTTCCAAGAAGCAATATGAATGACATAGTTTTGTCAAAAGAAGAGTTAGCAAAAATAAAAATCACTCCTGTAAATAATTTAGCAGAAGTATTACTAATCGCTCTTGTTGATTGTAAAGAAAAAAAATCTTTGTTAAATGATTTAAAAAAAATAGTTAAGTACAATAAATTGAATAAAGTTCTTGACAAATTTGTTTCAAAAACAATTGCTTAATTTTTTTGTTTCTTCAATTTTTTGGTTCTCTACTTTTTAGTTTTTTAATTTTTTTTAAATATTTTTACAATTATTTTGTTTTTTGAATTGTTGTTTTTTTGAATTATTTTTTTGCTTTTTATTTTTGTTTTTTTATTTTTTTAATATTTTCTTGGTTGTTTTTTGTTTTATTTTTTTTTCAATTGTTTTGTTTTTTTTAAGGTTTATTTCTTGTTTTTGTTTTATTTTTTTTAATTGTTTTTTGTTGAGTGTTTTGTGAGAAAATTTGTAAAAGAGTTTATGAAATGTTTTGTGATAAAATTATTCTTCCTTGTTTTAGATTGAATTCTTCCAAGTTTTTTTCTAATAATTTTTCTTTTTCTGTTTTTATTGTAATTGTTTTTTTCTTTTTATCAATAGCATTAACTTTTCCAATGTATGTTCCTTCTTCATCTATTACCATTAAACCAACTAGGAGTTTTGTGATTTTGTTTTCCACATCAAATACTTTACTTATCCTCATTGATATTACGAGTAAAATTAAACTCGCCATAATGTTTAGGGGGAACCAACTAATATCAGCTTGTCTCAAAAACACTAAAGTTCCGGAATCAATTATTGCCCATATAGCGATTATTGAAGCTGATTGCACAATGTATTTTCCGATTTTGTAAACTTTTTTTAAATAAAATGAATCAAGTATTTTTCCAAATATTACTAATAGTACTGCAAGTGCCAAAAAGGGGTACACTATTCTTGCAGCGGACACTATGTCTATTGTGATGTCAATAAATTCTGAAGAAATTAGTTGTATATATGCTAACCAAAATCCAAAGAACGGGGTTAGTATTGCTGCAACATAAAGTAATACACTTATTCTTTGATTTGATAAACTTGTCATAATTAATCTAAAATAATCAAATATTTTTTCTTCAATTCCGAATCCTTTTAACATTAAATAACTTCCAAGTATTAGTGCCATTGCTTGTATTGAATAAACTCCTAAAACAAAATACGTAATTAGCATTATTCCTGGCACTCCTAAAAACAATCTCGCAATGCTAGGGTCTTTTATTGCTTCTTTTATTGTGTAAAATGTTGATTCCACTGCTTTTGCTTGTTTGATTATGATGGTTTCTGTTGAAATTATTTTTCCTCTTGATTGGAGTAATGGGATTACTTGGTTATCTTCTGCTCCATCAGTTACGAGTATCCATCCATCAATTAAATAATCTTTTGACAATATATCAAGTTGTCTTGATATTTCTTTATCCGAGCTTATACCAACTTTTTCTGCTCCTGTTAGTGTAACTATTTCAACATTTCTAAATTCCTTTCTCGCTTCTTCAAGTTTTTTTAGTGCTGCAAACATTGTGTTAGCATCACTTTCTTCAGGATCACTTAGTATTAGTTTTTGTGCAGCTTCTAAATTTTTTTCTCTACCAATAACGGGGCCAGTGATTTTTGTTTTTCTTCCAAGATCATTGTCCCTATCAACGCATACAACAAAAATCTTTTTTTTCATAAATACTGCCTCGATTCTGTATCTTTTATTATCTTTCCACTATATATTATAATCTCATTATACTTATTATATAGTTATTTTAATCTTATTAATATTGTTTTCTTATCTTACAATTATCTAATATATCTTGCAATATATTTTCCAAAAAGGAATTTTTTTGTGTTTCTTAATATTTTTTGCTTTTTTTTTGTTTAATTGTAAAGTATATAAAGGTCCTACTTACTTATATTGTGTATAATTATGCGTAATTGTGCATAGTTNTGCATAGGTTTGGATAATTTTTTGTAGTTGTTAAAATTGGGTGTTTATTTTGGCTAGTAAGAGTTTTAGGTATATTATTTTTTTTATTTTAATTATTCTCGCTGTTTTTTTGATTTCAACAGCAATTCAATACTCTGATGTGTTGCTTGCGAATTTGTTTTGGTTAGCTTTGCTCGGTGTTATTGCGTATATTGTTTGGAAATATGATATGATTTTACAATTGCTTGATTATCAAAGAGCAGTTGTGTATAGGTTTGGAAAAGTTAATAGAGTGGGTGGCCCTGGTTGGACTTTTATTTGGCCAATAATTGAAGAAGCGGATATAGTGGATCTTAGAACAAAAACAATTGATGTTCCAAAACAAGATGTGGTGACAAAGGATGGGATTGAGATTTCTATTGATGCGGTTGTTTATTTGAAAGTTAAAAAAGATAATCAAAGTGTGGTTAATTCTGTTATTGAAGTTGAGGATTATGTGGGCGCGTCACAATTGCTTGTAGTATCAACTCTTCGTGATGTGATTGGTTCAATAAAGTTGGGTGAGTTGATTTCAAGTATTGAACTTGTTAATGCTCAATTAAAAGAAGCGTTGGAGAGGACTTCAAAAAATTGGGGTGTGACTGTTGATTCTATTGAGATTAAGGATATACAAATTCCAGAAACTGTTCTTTCAGCAATGCACGAAGAAAAAGCAGCGGTTCAACACAAACTTGCAAGAATGGAAAGAGCATTAGCTCATAAAGCAGAGATTGAAGCAGTTAAGGAAGCAGCAAAGGGTTTGGATGAAAAAGCATTGGCTTATTATTATATTAGAGCAATTGAGAATATGTCAAAAACAAAAGGGAGTAAGGTTTTTTTTCCAGCAGAGTTCGCAAATTTAGCAAAATCAATTTCAGCTTCAACCGATTTATCTGATAAAGAAAAAAAAGGGTTAGTGGAGAAGAATGAGTATTTTAAAAAATTGTTAAAAAATTATGTTGATAGCGCTGCGAGCAAATCAAAAACAAAATCGCCAAAAACTAAACTTGTAAAAACCAAATCCTCAAAAATAAAATCCAAAAAATCAAAATTTTCAAAACCCAAAGTTAAAAAGAAAGCGAGTAAGAAAAAATCTAGTGGTAAAAAGAAAGTTGTGAAGAATAAAATTTCAAATTAGATTTTGAAAAAGAAAAAAAGAAACCAATTTTTTTTGTTTTAGTTTTTTTATTTTATTTTTTCAAATGCTTTTTTGAACTCTTCTAATTCCACTTTGATTTCTTTAATTGTTTCTTCAAGTATTTTTTTAGGGGCTTTCCCACTGGTTTTTATAATGAATCTTGACTTGTTATCCATTGGATGATCTAATTTGTATGCACAAAATTCAACATCATTATTTTTCACTAGTTTTTCTTTTAATAAATTAGCTATTGTGTGTCTTTCGTTCAATAAATAAAACTCCAAAGTATTTTTTTCATTTTGCACTATTTCCAATTTCATTTTTATTCCCCCAAAATTACAATTTTTTTTAATCTCTAATAAATTTCTAATAACTCTTTAATATTACGATTTAATTCCCTAATATTGCGGATTTTATACTAATTTTTAATTAAAATCGTTTATTAAATTTTTTGTTAAAGTTTTTTTTGCCAAAGTTTTTGTTGTTTCCTCCAAATTCGCGATTTTGTCCTCCAAAATTGTTTCTACTAAAATTTCCTCTTGGTTTATTGAATTTGTTGTTTCCTCTTCTAAAATCCCTTCTTCCTCTGTGTCCATTGTTTTCTCCAAATTCTCTTCTTGGTTGGAATTCGCGAGGTTTTTGTATGTCACTAAACCATTTTCTTTCTTCTTGACTTCCACAATTAAAACAAAGCAATTTTTCGTTTGAGTGACTTAGTTCTGTTCTGCATTCGTTACAATATGCTTTTATCACTCCTAGTCCTGTTTCGTTTGTTGCAAGATCAATTCCTAGTGGGTTTACTCCCACAACTTTTGCTTTAACAATATCCCCGATTTTGAAAAAATTATCAAGTTTTGAAATATATTCAGTTGAAACATTTCTCACTGGTAAATTCGCTTCTTTTGAAGTGATTTTTTTGTTATTTTCTGCACTAGTTAATTCCAATAAAACCATTGAGTCCTTTACTCTCACTACTTTTCCATAAACAATATCATTTACAGTGATTGTTTGGATTAGTTTTCCCTCAACACTCACTTTTTTTTGTCCTTCATCAAAAATCGCTTTTCCAAGGGTTAGTGATTTTACTTTCCCGAATTTTGTAAAAGTGTTTTCTCCTCCGCTGTATTGTTCTTCGCTAGAAATTTCCTCTCCAGGCACTACAATTAATTCTTTATTTTTACTCATATTTTCACCTAATTTCCACTGTTTTTCAAAAATAGTTCAATTTCATCAATTTATAGAAAAGTATTTAATGTACAAAAGAATTTAGTTTATGAAAGATATATAAATCTAAGGGAAAGCAAATAAAATGCAGGTTTTTTTTTAAATAAGTTTTTTTGGTTTTGGTGAATTAATGGTTCTTGAATCAATTATTGGGGAGAATAGAATACGAAAAAACCCTTCAATAATTTTTTTTGTTACTTTCGCAATTTCTCTTGCGAGTATAATAATTGCTGACTTGATTTTTCCAAAGCACGGGAGTGTATTATCAATTGCTTTTATTACAATTGGGTTAGTTCCTGTTGTTTACAATATTTTATCCACTGAACACTCAGAGGGAGTTATTGAAAGAAAACACGCAGTGACTTTTTTTGCTAGACATTTTAAATTATTATCACTTTATGTTTGGATTTTTATTGGAATAATTTTTGCTTTCGCAATAGCTTATTCTTTTTCACCAGTTAAAGAACGCGCACTTTGGTTTGAAGAACAAAATAAAGCATTTTGTGGAATTTCAGGAGCAGATACTTGCACTGATGGGTTACCAAATTCAATAAGTGGAAGAGCGATTGCAGGAGCATTTTCAGCTTGTCAAGACCCAAAAACAAGCAACGTAACAGATTGCACTATTTTTATACTACAAAACAATGCAGGGGTGCTAATTTTCATTTTAATTTTATCAATATTTTATGGAGTGGGAGCGATTTTTATTATTGCTTGGAACGCTTCAATACTGGGTGTCTTTTTTGGAGAAATGTTTTTAGTGGGAGAACACATTAAGAGTTTTGGATTCTTGCAAGGAATGTTAATAGGACACGGTCCGCCAGAATTATTGGCTTATGTATTTGGAGCACTTGCAGGAGCAATACTATCAGCAAGTATAGCAAAAGGAGATTTCTTTAAACACGGAGCAAGAGATATTGCAAAAGACATATTATTCCTCGTAATCCTAGCTTTCTTTTCAGTATTTTACGGAGCACTAGTTGAAGCAGTAGGAATAATGGGGTTATCAGAATTATATTATTTGTTAGGTTTCATTTATGTATTATTCATTATTTTAGCAGTTTTCTTTTATGGAAAAAAACAAGGAAAATCAGTCAAACAAATGTTTTGAAAATAATATTTTGGAATAATGTTTTGAAAATAATGTTTTAAAATGATATTTTGAAATGGTGTTTTAGGAATAATATTTTAGAAATATTATTTGGGTAATTTTTGAATTATTAATAAATAATTTTTTTGAAAATAATTTTGTATGGATAATTTTGTATGAATAGTTTTGTGTAAATATTTTTTGTGGAGATAATTATGGCAAAATTTAATAAAAAAGAAAACAAGGAAAGTTTTTTTTCAAAAATCAAAAAAATCACAAAAGATTTTTTTTCTTCAATTAAAAAAAAATTATCTTTTCTAAAATGGATTGATCCGTTCCATTATGTTGATTTGTTCATAATGCCACAAGTAAAAAAAATAACTAAAAACGAATTTGTTGAATTATTGGTTAACTTGGTTTTCGCAGCAATATTCGCTTATGCATTTTATTCATTACTAGCATTACTTTTTGGAGTGGCTACTCCGCTAGTGATTGTTTATTCTGCGAGTATGGAACCAAATTTGTATAGAGGGGATATCATTGGATTAACAAAATCAGTTAATTCAATGGATTTTGGTGAAGAAATTATTCTTGACAAATCAATAAAAAATATTCCTGCCAGCGAGTATGTTTTTGCAAAATTTGTTGATGGAAATTTTCACTCAATTGTTTTTTCAAACGGAAAAGAAATTTTGTATAACCAAAACTCAAGAACAATTGTTTACACTTCATTTCCAACAAAAATTCCAATAATCCACCGATCTATTGTTAAAATCAAAGCTAATGATGGGGATTTTGTTCTAACAAAAGGAGATAACACTCTAACAAATATTACTTTTGATCAAGATTGTGGAAAAGTAAATCCGTTGATTCCTGCATCTGAAAAAAACTGTATTACATTTTACGCAATTCCTGTAAATGAAATTGACGGGGTTGCATTTTTCAATATTCCAAAACTAGGGTGTGTGAAATTATGGTTAGTTGATGATTTGGGTTATTTTGTTTCCGGATTGTTGTATGGGAGAGAAGTTCTTGATCCACGAAAAGAAAACAATAATTGGCCATTGCCAAAAGATTTTAGAGGGGTTTGTTAAAATTTTTTTCCACTAAGTTTTTATTCTTTAAATCATTATTTTTATTAAATGTTTTGTGTGGTGTTAATGAGTTTTGATTTAGTTACAATTTCACTAATTATTTTACTAATTTCTTTTCTAATAATTATTGTTTCAGTAATTATTTTATTATTAAAAAGTTCTGATGAAAAGAAAGCAACTGAAGTGGTAAAGCATTTGGATAATTTGAGAGAAAATAAATTTGAAGAAAAAGAGGTGCCTGTTCTTGAAATAAAAAAAGATGAACTTTCTTTAAAAAAACTTTTAATAGAAAAATTCAAACCAAGTATTGAAAAGCAACTAAAAACAAAAGTTGAAGTAACTGATTTTAATGCTAAGGGAAATAATTTTTTAGCATTAATTGATGTGAATGGAACAAAATTGCTTTTAGTTCTTGATTCTTCAGGAAAAATAATTGATTACAAAAAATCAAAGTAAATGTTTGAATGTTTTTGTTGTTTTTTGTTTTAATTTTTTTCTTCGGAATTGGTTTATAAATTTATATTTGTTATATTTTTTTATTATTTGGTGAAAAAATGGAACTTGTTTTAAAAAACGCGGATGTTTTCAAAAAAAGTATGGAAGCAATCGCTGTGTTAATTGATGAAGCAGAGTTAGTTATTTCTGATAATGGGATTGAGTTAAAAGCAACCGATCCTTCACAAATATCAATGGTTGATTTTTCTTTACCAAAAAAAGCTTTCACTAAATTTGAATCAGAAAATATTAGGTTAGGTCTTGATCTTGATTATTTGAACCAAGTTTTATCAAGAGCAAATTCAAGTGATGAACTAGTTATTTCTCTTGATGAAAAAAAATCATTTTTAACAATTTCTTTCAAAGGGAACGCTACAAGATCTTTCCAATTGCCTTTAATTGATATTTCAACTAATGATGTTCCAAACCCAAGAATTGATTTTGATTCAGAATTATTAATTTCGGCAGGATTTTTACAAAACGCTTTCAAAGATGCTGCTCTAATAAGCACTCACATTACTCTCGGAACCACTGATGAAAAGTTTTTTGTAAAAGCAACTTCTTCTAAAGGGAATTTGAACGAAGAAATTGCTCAAGATAGTGTTGTTTTGTTTGAAATGAAAGTAAAAAAAGAGAGCAAATCAATGTTTCCGCTTGATTATTTACAAGATATGTTAAAAGCTGCTACAAGTGACACAAAAGTAACTTTATTGTTAAAATCAAACGCTCCAGTAAAAGTAGCTTACACTATTGGGGATGCGAGTGTTACTTACTTTTTAGCTCCAAGAATAGAAAATGCTTAAATACAAAATACTCAAATAAAAAATGCTTGAATAAAAAATACTTAATTCTTTAAACTGCCTAATTTTTCGAATTTTTATTTTTCAAATTTCTAATTCTTCAAAAATGTTTAAATAGTTCCGAGCGTATTGTTTTTTAGTTGTTTAAACACATTGGGGGTGTTTAGTTGTTAAAGAAATTTAGTTTAATATTTTTGACTATTTTTGCATTATTTTTTCTTTTAGGGTGCACACAAGTCAATGTTTGTGGGGACAATATTTGTCAAGTTGGTGAAGAAAACACTTGTCCAACAGATTGTGCTCCAAAATTAGATTCAACAATAAATGTTTATGTGAATGGAGCTTGGGATGCTACAGGTAATACTTACATTAGGTGGTATTATAGCAAAGATGTATCCGCTTCAATCAATAGTAATGTAATTTCAAGACTTGGAGATCATTGGTTTGGTGAACAAAACAAAAATTTGTATCTTTCTTTCAATGATTCAAAAAGCGGAGAATTACCAATAACACGCGATAAAAGAGAATATCAATTAAAAATAACAGAACCTGGCGAGTATTATTTTGAAGCAATTTCTGAAGATTACTCATACAGAGCTGTTTCAGAAAAAATAATAGTTAATGAAAGTGGAGATTATTACGTGAGTTTGAGTATGACTCCATCAAATCCTGCTGTTAGAATTAAAGCAGTGGATGATAGGGGGAATATTCTTTCAGGCGAAGGAAAAATAAATCTTTACTATGTTGAAGAAAATTGGGAATATGGAGAGTATGTAACAAATGAATGGCTTTACTCATCAGCATACTTTAATGAATCTGATGAAATAAATGCTTTGTTCTTTGTATACAATTCAACAGATTTAGTGAATAGAAATGTTTACTACCGCGCTGTTGTAGAAATAGAAGGATATGAGCCTTACACAGTGGATGTTTGGGGAGCAAGATACCAAAAATACTCTGAATACTACGCACATCTTGTTTCAAACAAACCAACAGAAAAAGGGAATTTAAAAATTCGAATAGTTCCAGGAATTAACACAGGCAAAGTTGATCTTAACAAATTAGTTGGATTGACCGCAAGTGTTTGTCCAGTAAGTTATGCGGGCAAGTGTAATTCAGAAGTAATAGATTCTGATTTATCAATAAATTTATCAGATTATTACTATGGGGATTACAGAGTGTATGCATCATATTACGATCAAAACCAAATGCCTGTGAGTTTGGATACTGATTCAGCATTAGTGACAATTGATTCAGCAGAAGGTTCAGCAGAAATTAAAGGAATAAGAGGTGCATTAATTATTTTGTACGCTTATGAAGGTAAAAGAGGAGTTTTAGCTGACCCTGAAAAAGTAATCCTGTTACAAGTATGTACAAATTATTTGGATCAAAATAAGTGCTACGAATATAGTGAAAATACAACTTGGAAAAATGCGTGGGGAACAAATCCAGGGAGGATTCCTGTTGTAATGTCTTCAGAATCTCAAATAGAAGCATATTCTAAATTAATTTATACTATTGATATGCTTTATGGAGACAAAGAAGGAACACTTAACGTTCGTTTCGTCCAAGGAATTCCTACAGCAATGGTGATATTCAAATAAATGCTATAATTTTTTGGGGGACGCAAGTTCCTCAAAAATTCTTTTTTTTTCTTTTTTTAAACATTTATTTTTTTTGTTTTCGTTTTTTTTTAAACAAATTTTAGCCCTCTTTCAAATTATTGATTTTTTATTAATAATTGGTTTTTTTTAATAAAGTTTTCAATAAAGTATTGTTTTTATACTACTTTTTTCATTTATTTTTCTGAAAAAGCAGTGGTTTTATGAAGGTAGTTTCTGTTAAAAATGTTTCCAAGTTTTATGGACAAAAACAAGTTTTGGATAATGTTTCTTTTGATATTGAAGAGAAAGAAATTTTTGGGTTGCTTGGGAGTAATGGTGCGGGAAAATCAACTATTACTTCAATAATTTTGGGGCTAGAAAAACAATCCTCAGGAAATGTGGTTTTGTTTGAAGGTCAAAAAAAGAATTTAAAAAAAAGAATTGCTCTAGTTCCACAAAGTACAGCGTTTTACAAAGATTTTTCAGTTGAAAAAAACTTAAGATTTTTTGCGAGTGTTTGTGGATTAAAATCAAAACAAATAAAACCAAGAGTAAAATTTTTGATGAGTTGGTTAAGTTTAGAACCTTTTAAAGATGTGAAAGCAGGGCACTTGAGTGGGGGGTATCAAAGATTACTAAATATCGCTTGTTCTTTAGTTCACGATCCTGAATTGATTTTTTTTGACGAACCCACAGTTGGGCTTGATCCAAAAATGCGGCAAATGTTTTGGCTAAAAATACAAGATTTGAAAGCAGCAGGGAAAACAATAATTATTACCACTCACTATATGGACGAAGCAGAAAAACTCTGCACAAAACTCGCTTTAATGAAAAACGGAAAAATGCTTGTTATTGGGAAACCAAGAGAATTAATTTCACAATATGGCGGGATAAAAGTAATGATATTCAATATTACTGGCGGAGTGAAAAAAGAGGACATACAAAAAATAAGAACAGTGCTAAACCAATTCACTGTTATTTCAAGAGATGAATTATTATTTATTCCATTTGAACAAGAACACACTTTTGAAAAAGTAATTGCGGTAACAGAATGGTTGATGAAAAAAGGGTACAATATTTCTTCTTCAATAACAAAAGAACCAAATTTGGAAGATGTGTTCCTGAATATTACTGGGGAAGGAATGAAACAACAAGAATAATTTAAAATGGGATAGATTTGGAATGTGGTGGATTGAAAAGTGATAGATTTGATATGTAATTGATTTGAAATATGACAGATTTGAAATATGACAGATTTGAAATATGATTGATTGAAATATGATTGATTGAAATGTGATAGTTATGAAATTGTTTGATATTATTTGGAAAGAAATTTCTCTAATCAAAGCACAAAAAATCGCTATCGCGCTAATTTTCCTTTACCCTTTTATTGTTGTGGGGTTGCTGGGTTCTGCTTTCACCGGAGTGGATATTTCAAGAATGAATCAAATAAAAATTGGGTTCGTGAATAACCTAAATTTTGAATCAGAAATAGTGGATAGTTTAGTTACATCATACTCTAATTTATCAATTACCCAATATGATAATGAAGATTTATTGCGTGCCGGTCTTTACAATAAACAAGTAATTTCAGGAGTAATTCTTAGAGGGGATGCACCAAATAAACAACTAAAAGTTGATTTGTTGTATGATAATTCTAATTTACTTTCTTCAAGATTTTTTATGGAAATAGCAAAAGCGTTGATACAAAAAACAACTAGTGATTATGCACAAAAAAATCTTGGTCGTATTTGGACAACCATAAAAGCGTTCGGATCAAACATTGATGAAGAGATCAGAAATGTTGAAGATTTTAAATCACAATTATCTTCCGCAGAACTAGCGTTGGATGATTTGGAATTAAAACTCAATGCAGTAGAGTACAAAGAAGGGGATGTTAATTCAGTAAGAGCTTCTTTTAATAAATTCAAATCAGAATACGAATCCTTAAAAGGACCATTAGCTCAAAACAAAGAAACACTAAAAAAATTACCCGGACAAATTGATGAAGCGAGTGTTTTGATTTCTTCAATAGTTAAAAATTTAGAGTATTTTGATTCTGTGTTGTTACAGGACTCTGACAAAAATTTGTTGAACGAACAAATATCACACTTAAATTCAATCAATTCAAAAATGAGTAAATGGAAATCAATGTCTTTACAATTAATTACAATAACAGAAAAAATTAGTGATGAGACTTCTGAAATAAATAAAAGTTTTTCAAAAGTTGATGCAATTTTTGAAAAAGCTACTCTTGGGGCAAGATCAATTGAAGAAGTGAAAGAATTAATTGCGAGTGCACGAGAATCAAAAATCACTATTGAATCAAAACTAGATTCCTCTTCTGCACTTTTATCAAAATTCTCAAAAGAACTTGTGGAGTTTAGTAAAATTGATCCTAAAGTTTTGGCTCAACCAGTTATTTTTTATGAAGGAAAAATCTATAATGTGGATCCTTTTGGAATTTTAGTATCAAATGCACTAGTTGTTGTTTTGATTTTAACTTGTATGTTATTAACTTCAATAATTTTTATAATGGAAAAAACAGAAAATGTTACTTTAAGATTAGAATTATCTCCCACCTCAAAATTCATTTTATTTTTGGGAAAAATAATTGGACAATTAGTGATTGCTTTAATTGAAGCAGGAATAATTTTTGTTGTAGCGTTTGCAAAAATTCCTTTACCATTTTCAATATTGGGGGTGACTCATTTAGGGTTTGGTTTGGTGACTTCAGCAAATTTGTTTGAATTATTTTTAGCAGTGGTTTTAGTTTCGCTAACCTTTATTTGTTTAGGTTTATTCATTGCTTCACTAGTAAAAAATCAATCAACAGCAATTCTAACATCATTGTTAGTAATAGTTCCAATGTTGTTTTTGAGCGGAATTGTTTTACCATTAGAGTTTATGGAACCAACAATGCAATTGGTTAGTTCAATACTGCCAATGACACTAGCAAACAATTTATTGATTGGGTTAATAATTAAAGGATTAACAATTTCTCAATTATGGTTTGAAGCAGGATTATTGTTGTTTTATAGTTTGTTATCGTTTGGAGTAGTTTTTTTTAAAACAAAACTATGATTAGTGCTATGATTTTTTTTTTAATTATTTTTTTTTAATTGTTTTGTTTTGATTATTTTGTTTTAATTATTTTTTTTACAAAAATTGATTTTATTTGATTTTAAATACGGTTTTGGTTTTTAACACGATTTTGGTTTTAAATATAATTTAAATACTTGCAGGTAGTAAATTTTATAGTTGGTTTTAATGATTGAATTGAAAAGAATTGATTTTTTTAGAAGATCAGTTGATGCTATATCTTCTTTTATCCCTGAAGGAAATTTTAGGTTTTCTGACAAAGGAGTTTATTTTCGTTCAACAGATCCGAGCCAAGTAGTGCTAGTGGATTATTTTATTGACAAAAAATTGTTTGATAAATACGAGATTGAACCAAACTTTATTGGAGTGGATTTAGTAGAGTTAAATAAAATGTTACAAAGAGCAATGATAACTGATAAATTATTTATTGATATTTCTGATGCTGAACTTAAACTAAAATTTGAGTCAGAGATGAAAAGAACATTCCGCCTCCCCCTAATTGATGTTTCGGTTGAGGAAGCAAAAGTGCCAGCAATTAATTATGACACCAAAATAGAAATAATGGCTTCTTTTTTAAAAGAATTATTAAAAGATGCATTATTGTTTGGTTCAAGCGTGGTGCTAAAAGTAGAGGGGGGAAGATTTTTTATAGAGGCAAGGGGATCACAAGGAGCGCTTGATTCAGAAGCACTAAAAACAGCGAGTGTTTCTTCAAAATCCAATGTAACCTCAAAGTTCTCTTTAGGGTTTTTTCAAAACATAATAAAGGAAGCTGATAATGAAAAAAAAGTAGTGATTTATTTGAAAAATGATTCTCCAATGAAAATAGAGTACAATATTGGGGAAAGCAAAATCACATTCTATTTAGCTCATATGATTTTGTAAAATTTCTTTTGCACCATTAGTGTTAATTTTGTTCTTAATTTTGTTCTTAATTTTGTTTTAATTTTGTTTTAATTTTTCATTATTTTGGACTAATTTTGCTTTATTTTTTGGAGTTGATTTTTGGGATTATTTTTTGAATAGCTTATTTATTTAATGCTTTTCTTAACAAACTAGTTTATGGATCAACTCATTTTTTTACAAAATTTTCCTTTTACAGAAAAATCAAGGAATTTTTTGAAAGAATCAAAACTAAATCCGGAAGATGTGTCAGGAACAATAATTAAAAGAGCAGCGCTAATTATTTCAAGAGCAAATTCAAACCAAGAGTATGTTTTGGATTTAACTAATTCTTCAAGAGAAATGATCCAAAATGAAATAATTGCTTTTCCGGTTGCGAAATTAATTTTATCATCAATGAATACTCCAAACATTAAAGAAAAATTTTCTTTATTAATGAAAAAGAAAACATTCACGGCAATAATTCATCACTCTAATCCAAAAAAAATAGCTCTCTCGCTTGCGGATGATTTTGGAATAAAATACACTCTAAGTGATGAGAAAGAATTTTTTGTAGAAATAAAACTAATTGATTATCTTGATATTTATTTTGTTGATGATGAATCAAAATTAATAAACAAAAATGTTTCTAATGGAACAGTGTATTTATCCATAAATGATTTTGCAAGATTCTTGTCAGAGAAAGCTTACAAAAAAGTTTTTGATTCACTTCCCATTGAAAAAAAATTTATTCCAAAAACATTTGTGAATTATGCAAAAACAATTGATTCTCAATTAAGTGTGATTGAAAAAAAGAGTTTTGATTTAAAACTCGTTGGAAAAATAAACCCTGATTTGTTTCCTCCTTGTATGAAAGTGCTTTATAGTGATCAAGCTTCAGGAAAAAAATTATCTTATTTGGGGCGATTAGTTCTTGCAAGTTTTTTATTCCAATTAGGGATGCGAAAAGAAGAACTCTTATCCCTTTTTTCAAAAAGTCCTGATTACAAAAAACATATTTCAGAATATCACATTGATAGGATTTATCAAAAAAAACTTTCTGCTCCTGGTTGTAAAAAAATGGCGGATTATGGATTGAAAGTTAAAGAGTGCGAGAATGAATGCAAAAGCACTCACCCTGTAAGATATTATATTTCAAAATTAAGATACAAAAATAAATTCAAAAAACAAAACGAGTTAAAAAATAAAGAGGGGGTGAATTAATGTTTGTTGAAGAAGAATCAAAAGAATCAATTTTTTTAAAACAAAAATTTTCAGAATATTATTCAAAAAATTTTATTGATTTACCAAATGTAGAAAATAGAGAATTTGGTTTTGGAGTGTTTAAAAGAAAAATTGCTAATAGAAATATTGCGTTTAGGGATGCGAATGAAATGAATTCTTTTTTAAGAAACCACAAACCCTTGTTTTTTTCTTACTCTAATGCGTATTACGAATTTCCTGAAAGAAGACCAATGGAGAATAAAATGATTTTGGGCGCGGATTTAATTTACGAATTTGATGCTGATGAACTCGGGTTAGAAGTTGAAGAAATTGAAGGAAAACAATGGTTTGAAAAAAAACATTTAGATGAAGCAAAAAAACAAATTTTTAGATTAATAGAGTTTTTAGAAAATGATTTTGGTTTCGATTCAAAAGAATTTTCAATAAATTTTTCAGGAAAAGCAGGGTATCATTTACACATTCGTTCGGATTCAATAAAAAACTTGAACAAACAAGCAAGAATTGAACTCGTGGATTATTTAACCGGATCAGGAATTTATTTTGAAAAATTAGGATACGATTTTGAAAAAGGAGTGGTTGCAAAAACAAAATCAGGGTGGATAGAGAGAATTAATTCAACAGCAAAAGAAGTGCTAAAACTATCCCCAAAAGAATTATCAATAATTACAGGAGTTCAACAAAAAAAAATAAGCACTCTTCTTGAAAAAAAAGAAGAAGTAATTGAAGGAATCAACAGAGGGGTTTTGTTTAAACTTGAAGGAAAAAAATCAAACGAATTTTGGAAAAAAGTTTTCCAAACCGCTGTTGAAAAACAATTATCTCCAATAGATAGACAAACAAGTATTGATTTGCACAAAATAATTAGAGTGCCTAACACTCTACACGGAGACACAGGGTTTGTGGCAAAAACAATAAATCTTGAAAATTTGGAAGAATTTGATCCGTTTGTGGATAGTGTGGTTTTTGATAACACCCCCCAAAGGGTTTTTATAAAGAAAGCACCAAAATTTACTTTGAAAGGAACGAATTTTGGCCCTTTTGAAAACGAAGAAGTGGAAGTTCCACTATTTGTAGCGATTTATTTAATAGGCAAAGGAGCAGAATTAAGATAAATAATTCAAGTAGAGAATAATTTGAATAAGGAAAAAGTTGGGTAAAATAGTTGTGGGTAATTTTTATGAAAATTGATTTTGATGAGTTGAGGAGAATTCACCGTCTTGAAAAAAACACTACTAAACTTGTTGAAGTTGATGAGGATTTTATAGATTCTCTAGAAAAATTTGTTGATGAAGAGAAAAAAAAATATTTATCTTCTTTGAAAAATTTTTCTTCTTCAAATGTTAGAGAGTTTACTAATTTGAAGAGAATAATTGAAGAAATTTTTTTGATGAGGGAAAAAAAATTATTAAACAAAGCACTGATTGCTGCTCACACAAAAGATATTACTATTGATAAAATGGATAGGCACGAATTGGACACTTACAAAAAAATGTTAAAATTACTAACTGACCACAATGAAATTTATTCTTCTTTATTTGGGGATAGGCAAAAAGAAAAAACAGAGTTTGTTACAATAAAAATTTTGAAAGATGTTCCTACTTTTGTCGGAACTGATATGCAAGAATACGGTCCGTTTTCTGAAGGACAAAAAGTTGATGTTCCTCAAAAAATATCAAAACTTTTAGTGATGAGAAAAATCGCGGAAGAAATCTAAAAAACCCAAAAATCCAAAAAATTCAAAATCCAAAAAATCCATCCAAAAAATCCATCCAAAAAATCCATCCAAAAAATCTAAAAAAATTTAAAATTTAAAAAATTTAAAAAATTATCAAAAAAATAGTTGGTTTTGTTTTTTTTCTTTTTATTTTGTTTTTTTGTATTGTTTTTTTCTTTGTTAGCACTTTTTAATTCTTTTTATTTCTAAAATCTCTGTTGAGTGTTTATGGATTATCCAGAAAGAGATGATTTGGTTGTTGTTAGAGTTAGTCAAATACTTGACTATGGTGTATTTGTAGAACTTTTGGAATTCAATAATGTTCGTGGTTTTGTTCATATTAGTAATGTTTCTTCTTCTTGGGTAAAAAATATTAGAAATTTTGTAAAACCAAACCAAGTAAGAGTTGCAAAAGTGCTTAATGTTGATGTTACTAAAAGACAAATTGATTTATCTTTTGCAGGAGTGAGTTCGTCGAGAGAGAAACAAAAAATTAATGATTTTAAACAATACAATAGAGAAGAAAAATTGATTTCTCTTTTCGCAAAACAAACAGGAAAAAAATTTGACGAAGTTTGGGAAGCTGTAGCGGAACCGCTTAATTCTGAGTATGGTTCGTTAATGAATGCTTTGGAAAAAGTTGCTTTGGGAGAAGATATTTCAGAAATTGTTTCAAAAGAATGGGTTGCTCCGTTAAAAGAATTAGTTGAAAAAAATATTGTTGTGTCAGAAAAAATTCTAAAAGGAAAAGCGAAAATCAGTTCACTCTCTCCGAATGGGTTGGAGATAGTTAAAGAAATACTATCAACCATAGAATCAGTGAAAGGATGTAGTGTGATTTATGCAGGTTCAGGAATTTACACAATTACTTCAACTTCTTTTACATACAAACAAGCGGATAAATTATTAACAAAATCAATTGAATTAGCAGAAAAAAAAGCAAAAGAACTTGGAGCAAGTTTTGAATTCAAAAGAGAAGAAAACAACTAACCAAATTATTTTTACTAACTTTTTTGTAATTTTTTTTTATTAAATTTTTTTTGTTAAATTCAATAAACAAAATTGTTTTTTGTGATTTCTTTTTTGTTAAATTTTTTTAAATTTTTTTTGTGTTTATTTTGTGTTATTAATTTCTTTTAATTAACTTTCTAATTAAATTAGTTTTTTTGTTTTTAGGTTGGTTTAAATTACTTTTCTTGTCCAAAAATAATATGCCTACAAAGATTCTGGTATTAAAAAAACTTTCTTTAAAAAATGCTACTCTTTTAGTTGGGTTGCCAGGAATTGGGTTAGTGGGAAAAATATCAGTTGATTATTTATTAAAAGAATTAAAACCTGAAAGAGTTGCTGAAGTTTTATCTGATTCTTTTCCTCCGAGTGTTCATACAAAGGATTCTAAAATATTTTTAATAAAAAACGATATTTTTTATTTCAAACACAAAGAAAAAGATTTTTTGTTCCTTGCGGGACCTGTTCAACCAGCACTTGATATGAAGTTTGGAAGCTCACAAGAACACTACGAGTTTGCAGAAACTTTGGTTAATTTTTTCAAATCAATAGGAGTTACCGAAATTATTACAATGGCTGGAGTAAATGTTGGGGATAAGAGATTGAACGAAAAACCAAAAGTTGTTGTTGCGGGAACTAGTGATGAGGTAGTAAAAGAATGGGTTGCTGTTGGAGCAAAAGAAGATAAAAAAGAAGGATTAATTTCTGGAGCTGCGGGACTTATTGTTGGTCTTGGAAGATTGCACGGACTTAAAGGAGCTTGTTTAATGGGTGAAACAAACGCTCAACTAATTTATGGAGATCAAGGGAGTGCAAAATCATTGGTTGAATTGATTTGCAAAAAATACAAATTCAAAGTAAAAATGAAATCACTTGACAAAGACGCAAAACAAATAGAAAAAGCATTCAAAGCACTAACACAACAATTAGAAGCAGTGGAAGAAACAAAACCTGATAATAATTTATCTTATGTGAGATAATTTAACAATTTTTTTTGAAATAACTTATTTTTGGAGCAATTTTGTTTTTAGGTCAATTTGTTTTGAAATAATTTGTTTTTCATTTTTTGTTTTTTAATTTGTTCGTTTGTTTTTTTTT
>JGI24711J26586_10001027_pt1 | contig 21744 bp, 37 predicted proteins | sample BioPla3DNA1_FD_26586 | JGI IMG/M metagenome (IMG submission 26586)
AACCGGGATAAACTGACACAAAAAGATTACAGGAAGAAGTAAAACCACAGAGAAAGGGGGTTAGGCAATGAAGTTCGTATTAGATTTTAATATGGTTCGCTTGAGCATAGGGCTTGTTAGCCTAATAGGGGTAAANATACTTCTAGGCAGCATTGATGCGTTTTTCCAAGGCAATTTCGATAAGGACGTATTCAAGAAAGGCTTTATAAAGGGTTTAGTAGTAGCAATTAGTTTTACCGTTGTGTATTTTGTAGGCGTTTTAAATCCAGACATTACGCTGGAAATAGCTGGTCAGGAAATGACNATGATTATGGCGGTCAACGCAATACTTCTAATCGGTTTTGGCGGTTACGGCGTACAGGTATTAGCTAAGCTAAAGAACATGCTTCTGTCTAAACTGGAAAAACCTCAAGACGATGAAGTAGCCATATATCTCACTGATGATGAGGCAGAAAAATTATTGGGCTCAAGCGAGACTATTCCTGAAATTGATTATACTATTACAGAACATGAAGCAGCCGAGGAATAATAGCGAGTACGAACCGAAAAGCCGGGGGTAGCACCCCGGCTTTTTTTGTGTCTTTTAACATAATTGGTGTTCCCAAAAGTAAGTTGCATAAAGCTATGCAAAACCATGGGAATAATAGAACGTGCATGAAAATGCCGCCAAATAGACCTAAATAGGGAAATACGGGGGTTTAAAAATGCAACTATTGGTGGTAAAATATATATACCAATAGACAATACTATATCATCTAGGAGGTGGCAGGATGTGTCGTACAGGGTAGACTACGAGAAAATAGCGAGACTACGGAAGCTAAAGGGGTACACGCAGGAGACAATGGCCGCAGAATTGGGGGTATCACGGTCGTTTTATTCCCAAAAGGAAATCGGGGCAAAGCGATTTAGGGCAGAAGAATTATTAATATTGGCAAAGCTGCTAGGCGAAGACCTTGAAGGTTTATTCAAAAGTGAAGGAGGGAGGGACGGTGGCTAAAAGGAACTTTCATATCTATGTGGATGCGTACATCGAAGAGGATGCAATAGACCCATTCGAGATAGTAGTGCCCGATAACAATGAAAACGGAATAATGGCGCTGGTTGTATACAGTGCAGGCGCTACGTTAAGGCTGTATATAACAAAGAGCCAGGCAAGGGATTACCTGCTACCGGCTATTCAGAAGGCGATTAATGGAAAGGAGGGAAAACATGACACAGGAAGTGCAAGAAATCGCAAGAAGCCAATCGTCGGTAAAGATAGCTACGAACGGGAAGGGTGAAAAGTCTTGGGAAGTTAAGGCGTATGGCGACACCATTGACGAAGCCCTAAATCTAGCCATGAACGCTGATAAGAAACTTGCCGAACATTTTTCCAAAAAGGAGGGTTAAGAAATGGCCGAGAAAAGACAGGAGCAGACAGGGCTTATGCTTATAGAGCTTGAGAAGTACGAAAAGGAAGGGTTTAACGTATTAGCGCCAACAACGCATATGCAGCAAATTTCGCCGTTTCACCGCATACGGATAGAGACGGTTCAGATAGACCCGGACCCTGAAAACGGCGAGGTTTACAAGGTGGGCACCAAGTATGTCGGGAAAGACAGTGAAGGCAAGCCGATATATGAAGACGAGCTGACGTTCTCCAAAGTAGCGCTGATGAAGTTTGCCGACGCCGCCGGGATAACATGGAACTGGCGGGATACCAGGGCAGTAACGGTTACGCCGGATTACGTTTATTATGAGGCGGTAGGAGCTATACGAAAAACTTCCGGTGAATGGAGGGTAATAAAGGGCTCCGCAGAGATTGACCTGAAGGTTAAGCAGCAGGAGATTTACAAGCAAAAACTGGAGTACGCAAAAAAACTCGCAAATAGCAACTACAAATCGGATAAGGATAAACTCGGCGGTAAAACACCGGAACAATGGGCAAAAGAAAAGACAGACGATGATATGCTACGGGAACGCGCCTTTAAGCTCCGCAAAGCAGAAACCGCAGCCATGGAGAGGGCAATTAGGATGGCGCTCTGCTTGAAACCGAAGTATTCCCCGGATGAGCTCAAAAAGCCTTTCGCTATACCAAAAATCGACTTTGCTCCGGATTACAGCGACCCCGAAGTGAAACGAACGCTGTTACAGCAGGGCATACAGGCGTCTAATAATCTGTTCGGGGCAACGGTTATTCAGGATGATGGCGGCGGCGTGATGTTCGACGGGGGCACCGAAGCGCCAGCGGACGGGAATATAGAGGTTATAGAGGCAACCGTGGTTGAAGAGGGAAGCAACCAGGACTTGCCGGAAGACGATGATGCACCGGCCGTAAACTTTCCATGGGAAAAAGAAGAGCTTGTTTGTAAGAAGTGTAACGGCCCGATAACGGAAATGAGCGGTTGGACGCAAGAACAGTTAGTGGAGTACAGCCGTCAGAACTTTGGCGATGACTTATGCGGAAAGTGCATGAAACAGATAGTTAAAGAGAGGAAGCAAAGGAGGGCACAGGGATGAAAGTAGCCCATGTGGCAGATATTCACTGGGGCCTTGGATACCCGGGCCCCACCCCTTTCGCCAGACATACGGACATAACTATAGCTGCTGACTTAGTAGCGAACCAGATAATAAAAGCAAATTGCGACGTAACCCTGGTGGCAGGAGATTTGTTCAAGGACGCAAACGTGTTCATCAACCGGGCATCCCAGGAGATAACCACGGCTGTAGCCTGGTTAAGAAAACTAACGGAACACATGCCGGTAGTGGTTATATCGGGCACGCCGAGCCATGATGCCGTGGCAGCTTATAGGATAATCAAAGAAATGCGTATACCGCGCCTCTATATAGCGACTACGCCCGAGATTATAACGATTGGGTCTGCAGCTATAGTATGTGTACCCGGCATGAATAGGAGTAATTTCGCGAATAGCGATGAATACAGGGGCAAAAGTGCCAGTGAGATACACCAGGCTATGACGGAACAGATTACGGCCCTGTGCATGGGTGCAAGAGCAAACATAAATACGCCGATAAAAATACTCATGGCACACCTGACCGCTGAAGGCGCGGACAAGGGCTTTGACGACCTAAAAATGCAGCATGAGCCAATACTGAAAAAGGAAGCCATGGCGGGCTATGACCTGGTATGCCTGGGGCACATACACCGGCCGCAGCAAATTCCGGGGGTACCGGCATACTATCCGGGGTCCATCGAAAGGCTAAGTTTCAGGGACGAGGGCATAAAGACCGGATTTTATATTCATGATTTTGACGATTTTTGGCACATAGCCGGGGCAATATCAACCTACATAACAATACCGGCCAGGGGATACTTCTCTATGAACTTCAGCGGGGATGAAGCCCATCTGCTTTGTGGCCCGGACATTAATTTCGGTCCGGCATTGGAAGACAAAATTAAAGACAACATAGTTAGGGTTAAATATGAATGCACGGACGAGCAGGCGAAGCTCATTAACCCCAACCGGATAAGGCAGGCGCTATATAATGCCGGTGCCTACTATGTAACAGAGATAAAGCCGGTGGTAACAAAAACTACCCGGACCAGGGCCCAGGAAGCGACAGCAGAGATAACGCCCGTTGAAGCCCTAGGGATTTACTGCAACCTCATGGGCATAGCAGAGGTTGCGGAACTAACCGAACGAACAAAGAGCATAATGGAGGAGGTGGAGGCATGAACCCATTAGCGATTAGGGCAGAAAACTTTCTATCCTACAGTAAACTAGACCTTGACTTGAGCGGGGTTAACCTTGCGGCGATTGTCGGCCCCAATGGTGCCGGCAAGTCTTCTCTCCTGGACATAATCACCTGGACGCTGTACGGTTTTGGGCGGTACGACTTGATAGACGCATATATCCGGCAGGGCACGGAACAGATGATGGCCGAGGTGTCGTTCGAGCTGAACGGCAAGATATACCGGGTGACCCGTACCCGGTCCAGCAAGGGCAGGGGCAAGACAACTCTGGAATTTGCCGTACAGGACGGAACCGGCTGGAAGCCCTTAAGCGGTACTACCATCATGGAAACACAGGAGAAAATAGTTAATACCCTGCGGCTTGACTATAATACCTTTGTGTCAACGTGTTTTATACTACAAAAGCAAAGCGATAAACTGACCTCCGCAACGCCGGCCGAAAGGAAGCAAGCCTTCGCTAAGGTGCTGGGGCTGGATTACTACGATAAGCTCCTGGAAAAAGCGAAAGAGAGGGCAAAGGCGTACAGGGAACGCATATCCCATTATCAGGCAGAAATAAGCCTGCTGGAAAACAGGATAGGGAACAAGTCCCAACTGGAACAGGAGCATAGGCAATACAAGGTAGCATTAGCGCGGCTTCAGGAGAATCAGAAGGAGTTGCAAGATATAATACGGACCCTGGAGAAAGAAAAGGACGCCCTGCAAAGACAGTTAGATGAAAAGCATAACCTGATGAAACGAAAAGAAGAGCTGCATAAGCGCTTTAATGAGATTGACAGGTTTTTTGGCGAGATGGCGAATCTGGAATATCTCATAGAAAGCAATGAGGGCATAGATGAAAAAATCGCCAGCAAGGCACAGGCAAAAGCCGAGACCGAGAAAATGCTGGAAGAATATAATAACAGGCTAACCGAGCTTAAAATAATCGCCGGCAAAATTCCCGACCTGAAAGCGGCTATTGCGAAAGCCAGGAAACAGGAAGCGGAACTGCTCCAGGAAGGCGGGGAAATAGACAGAAAGCTGGGCCGATACAAAAAAATACTAGCCAATGCGGATATGGTAAGAGAAGCCGCTAAACTGTATAACCAACTACAAGAAGAGCTTAAGTGCCTGGACCGTAAATATACGATGTATCACGATTTAAAGGAAAAGGCGCAAGGGCTGGAGGCAAAGGTGGCGGCCTTTGATAAAGAGCAGGAAAGTGCAATAGAACGCATAGAGGCCCTTATAGACCAGGCGAAAAAGCAAGTGGAACTCCTTGATAAAGCGCCCTGCACCGAAGACATGCAAAGCAGGTGCCCGTTGCTGCGTAATGCCGTAGAAGCAAAGTCGGAGATTGTAAAACTGGAGCTCGAAAAAGCAGAGTGGGAGGCCAAGGCCAACCCCTATGCCGACGAGTGGCAGGCAGCCTGCAAGGAACGTGACGCAGTTGGTTATGATGAAGCACGGCATCAGGCAGTGGCCGCGCAGATAGCCGAACTGGAACCCCATTCAAAGTTATTGCCCGAATTGGAGCATGCAGAAGAAACAATAAAGGAACTCGAAGAGAAGAAACGGGCGAACGGCGACAAAATTGCTGACGCAAGTAAAGAAATAGGCCGCCTTGCCACGGAATTAGAAAAGGCAGAGTATACTCAAAAGAAAGTGGCTGGCTTTGAAATTTTTATTAAGGAAAGAAAGAGAGAGGTCCTTAAATTAGACGATGCAATAAAAGGGCTCCAGGAGAAACAGGCGAAGATAGAGGCGTATAAAGAGCAGCTAGAGAAAATGCAAGAGGAAGCGTTCGCTAAGCAGGAGGAAATGGAGCATATTTCCGCAGAGATTTTAGAAATAGACGAGAAAATAAAAAATGTTACCCATATTGAAGCGGAGATAGGAGAAAAGAACCTGGCCATAAAAGACCGTCAGGCCGAGCTTGATTCAGCAATGCAAGATATAGGGCGGTTGCAAGCACAGCTTGGCAAGGTAGAGGCAAAACTGGAAGACATAAAGAAGGCCGAGACCCAAAAGGCTGAAATAGCAACCAAAATAAAAGACGATGCACATGAGGCATACTTGTATGACATGCTTTCAAGGGCATTCGGAAAGAACGGTATTCCGGCGCTCATAATCGAGAACGCGCTTCCGGAGGTAGAGATAATCGCCAACGACCTTTTAGGCTCATTAACCGATGGCAGGATGCGGCTAGAACTGGTATCGCAGAAGGAAACTAAAACCGCCGGCATAACTGAAACGCTGGACATAGTCATATCTGATGAACTGGGGTCCAGGCCGTATGAAGGCTGGTCCGGCGCTGAAAGTTACGAAGTGGACATTGCCCTTAGGGTAGCCGTATCAAAGTTTTTAGCAAAAAGGGCAGGGGCGAGCGTGAAGACGCTGGTAATAGACGAGGGCCTGGGTTCGCTTGATGCTTACGGGAAGCAGAAATTTATCGAGGCAATCAATATTTTGGCGGGAGACTTTGACAAGGTGTTGTGCATCAGCCATATAGACGAAATTAAAGAGGCCTTCCCGCAGCAGATAGTTATAACCAAAACACCCGGCGGAAGCGTAGCAGAGGTGGTTTAGAAAGTAATAGTTTTGCGGGGCGGCAGAGGTAAACATACCATAAAGGTTTACCGCTTATCCGGTTATGTCCGGTTGCGGCCTAAGAAGGCGATAAAAGTGGCCGTTTGAGTCGGCGAAGGTATGTGAAAACCCCCTGCCCGCCCTGCTATATAAAATCGGAGGGATAGAAATGGTTATGTTAGGAAATTTGAGCGTGCAACGGATAGAAGAAAGGCTTGGTATAAAATTGACAGACGAGGAAAAAGCGTTTTTATCTAGCACAAGGCAAGAAATTGCAAACAATATAGCAAAGGATAAGTGGCATTGCTTCGATATACCGTTTGTTATGGTGTGTGGAAGCCAGGAAACGGCAATGAAAATATACGAAATATTACGGCCGTATGAAAGCAAAATGACTGGGGCTATACGAATAGCAGTAGCGGGCTAGGCCAACATTTATAAGTTTTGCGGGGCGGCGGCTTAAAAGTTTATGGATAATAATAGGCCAGTAAGTGAACGTGCTATTAGGCAGGATTAAGGGTTCTGCCGCCCTGCTATATAATGCCAGAAAAACAGGCTTATAACCCAAAAACCAAAATATAGGTTGTGGGGGTTATATCGGGAGGTGAATACATTGTCCACAAACGAAAACTACGTCTACGGCGTAGATAGGATAAATGTAAAAGCAAGCGACGAAAACGCAAGCGAGAAAATCGCCAATCATTTATACCGACTTATTCAGGCAAGCAAGAAAAAGTACAAAGAAATCATACTGCTTTGTATAGGCACAGACAGATGTTCCGGTGACAGCTATGGCCCATTATTAGGAACCTTACTGACTGAGCAGGGCATTGAAAACATAAAGGTTATAGGAACCCTGCATAATCCGGTGCATGCGAAAAACCTGTCGGAAGCAATGAAAAGCATAGACGTTGACAATAGTTTGATAATCGCTGTTGATGCAAGCCTCGGAAGTAAAGTAGGAAGAATTACCGTAACGAATGGGCATGTGGTGCCGGGAAAAGGCGTGGACAAGGACCTTGGTAAAGTTGGGGATATTTCAATAACCGGGAATGTAAATTATTCGGTATTGGCTCAGGATATGAACTTTACAGTGCTATCCAGCACAAGATTAGCCACGGTGTGGGACTTAGTACAGGTAACAGTAAGTGCGGTGCAACAGTTATCGGTAATATTGAAAAATAGTAACATAGCAAGGGCAGTTTAGGGGTGGCATAGTCCACCCCGGAAGGGGATGATAAAAATGCGACATGATGCAATTAATGACGCAATTAAAGCAGCCGAATACACCTGTTGCGACTGTGGAATAACCTTTGAAACTGACGACCCGGAAGCGGAAACAATACTAGCATGTTACGGTAAAATACGTTGTCTGGAGTGTGAAGCAAAATTCATTTTTGAACTGATAGGCATAGAATAAGCCGGTGCTGCAACACCGGCGGTAAAAAGGGCTTAACTCGGGAATGAGCATACTACCCTTGTTATTATTATATCCCGAAAGTATAAAAAATATCCCTACAATTGACGCTAAAAAGGAGGAAATAATACAAGCCCCCTTCTATTTAGAAATTATATCAAATTATCTCAATATATATTGAAGCTGGAAAAATAATCTGATATAATGCCTAAAAAGGGCAAAAAGGGGTGCAATAATGAGACAAAAAGTTTTAGCAAAGCGCGAAGTTTTAATCGCCGAACGATACAAGCGAGGATTAAATATCAAACAAATGGCGGAGTTCTGTGGCATGTCGAATAATGGCATTGCGTACATCGAACAGGGGGGTGGAACTACGGCAAAGACCGCTAAAATAATATGTGAGAAGCTCGGAAAGGAATTTGATGAACTGTTTTATGTGAAGCTGGAATAACAGGGTTAGGGGGTGGGAAAAAACGTAAACATTTCTATACCAATCAGTTTATTCGGTCCAAGAGAATTTAACATTTCATGTAAGATTCATGTCTAAAAAAGCAAAGGCAATAGAACTTCCGAAGAGTGGTGAATGCAAAAACCAAACATAGCCGGGGGGAGAATGATGGATAAAATCATTAAAGAAAAAAAGGTGGTAATAAGAGAGGGTTTCGTAAAAATTACAGGCGACTTCATTAAAGCTGTTATTTTACAGCAGTTTTTCTACTGGAGTGAGCGGGTCAAAGATTTTGATAAGTTCATCCTTGAGGAACGGGAACGGGCGCTGAAAGATGGTACTGAATTGAACATGCCGCTTCAAGATGGATGGATATACAAGACAGCAGAAGAGCTATCGCAGGAAACTATGCTAGGACTCGCGCCATCCAATATGAGACGGCATATCACTGCATTGGTGAGGCAAGGGTTTTTAGACGAAAGATACAACCCGGCGCATAAGTGGGATAGAACGAAACAGTATAGAGTCAATTTGGTGAAAATTGCACAGGAATTATGCAAATTAGGATACCAAATGTCCGGCTATAAGGTACTTTTAGGAGACGATGCATTTTCTAAAATAGAAAATGCAATTTCTAAAACGAAAAATTGTAACACACGAAATAGAAAAGCAATACCAGAGATTACTACAGATAGTTCTTGTAGTAGTTGTTGTAGCAGCGACCTGGCAGAAGTTACCAGGGCATACCACGATAACGGTTTTGGGACAATAACCGCTATAACAGGGGAGCTACTAGATGAGCTTATTAAAGATTATTCTGCCCAGTGGGTAATAGACGCCATGAAAGAGGCAACCAGGCAGGGCAAGCGGAAGTTGAGCTATGTTGAGGGCATATTACAGAACTGGAAGGCAAATGGGAGGGATGGCGACAATGGAAGACATCAGCGTAATAGGCGAAATAGTGAAAAAACTCCAAACGCCACCGACTGGGAGAATGAGCCGGAATCCCTGTGAAATATGTCAGGTAGATGTGCGGATGCCGGTGCTCAAGGCAATGCAAGAGTGTGCGAAACGAGAACGCAGAATTTATATGAGCGACTGTGCCAGGCTTAAAACCTTATGGCTGAACGTTTTGCAAGAAGCTAATATCCAAAAACGGTACATAAACTGTAATCTGCCGGCGATAGAGGCCCGGGGCATACCCGAGAGCGTGAAGGTGCAGTACAAAAGAGTAAAAGCGTTCATAGACAACCTAATAACCAATTTAGCTTGTGGTAAGGGGTTGATTCTGAAGGGTCCGACCGGCACCATGAAAACTACTCTTGCGGTGGCTGTGCTCCAGGAAGCGCTTGCAATGGGCGAAAGCGGGCTGCTGATAAACATGAGCAGTTTGCTGGATAAGATATTTTCGATGAAGGACAGCAAGCCTGAGAGCCGGCTAACCTTTGAGCAAAAATTAATTGAATGCAAGCTGCTGGTGCTGGATGACCTGGGCACAGAATACTCGGAAGGCTGGGTACAGACGAAGGTAAATTCTATAATAAGCGAGAGATACGACAGGATGCGGTCCAGCATATACACAACAAATTTTACTAATGAGCAGCTAAAAGCCAGCGAAGGGGGGAGGTATGCGGACAGAATAATAGACCGGTTCCGTGAGGATTGCGAGGTTATAAACTTTACGGGCAAGAGCCTAAGAAGGGGGTGATGTATATGAGGGGCAAATACTTATCTATTTTGGCCGGATACGAAAAAATATTAAGCATAACAGACGCCGATATAAAGGATTGCAAAGCCGACCTGGATATAGTACTCCACGACCAGAATGCATGCCTGTCCTGCCAAGGAACTTGTAGCACATTTCATGGTATACAAATCGACGGAAAACCGGCCTATTTCGGATTATACCCAAAAGCGATGAAGTTTTATAAACGGCTACACTTTGCGTTCTTTCCTTGCCCGGGCGCAGAAGTGCGGGGCTATCAGCTAGAGAGACGGCTATACTCGGATGAATACACTGACGGGTATTACGAGCTCCCAGGTTTTCGGGACCCCTTTAAGGGGGAAGTCAGGGGATGAAAAAAATAATCGGTAAGAACGGCGAGATAAGGGAAATGAGCATGGAGCAGGCATTTAAAGAATATCAGGGGCTAATACAAAGCATTGCGCGGCGTAAAGCATATAACGACCCCCAAATACTGGAGGATTTGTACCAGGAAGGCTGCATAGGATTGATAAAAGCGTACCATGGCTATGATGCAGGGATGGGCTACAGTTTTACGACATATGCGGTGCCAAAGATTTTATCTGAGATAATGAGTTGCTTCAGGGAGGCCAACCCCCGGACCGGCCAACTGATACGACAGCCACGGAACGCTAAAAAAAGGCATGATTATCAAATAATCAGCATAGACGAGCCCATATCGGCCAGCACAGAGGGGGACAAAAAAATCATCGAGCGAGTCGAAGTTCTGGATATGGGGGCAGAAATAGAGGATGACATTATCGCGAAACTGGACATTGACCGGTTTATCGGCAGCATAAAGTGCCCTAGGCACCGGCAAATACTTAAAATATACCGGGATAATGATGGTATACGACAGACCGAGGTAGCGAAAATGGTAGGCGTAAGCCAGATACAAGTGTCGAAAGTGCGAAGGCAATATTATAGAGAGTGGGGGCTAAAAAATGCGCAAAACGAGTGACCTAATGTTGGTTCTAACAAAGCAGACTGATACTGATTACGAAAACTACACGGACAAAATGCGCGAGGAAATAGACGAGTTTGAGGGCGCGCTAATGGATTACCGGGTCCATGGAAATATATCAACACGGGACAAGCTTATAGCCGAAGCCTTTGATGTGCTGCAAGTGGCGCTGGTAATACTAAACAAGGTGGCAACGGACACGGACGCCTCCCTGGAAATAGCCGCCGACGAACATCTATGCAAGCTGCTTAAGCGGGGCTGGAAGGTTGAGGGGGTGGTAAGGATAAGGATAGATAAGTAAGGGGAAGGAGCTAGAAATTGATTTATAAAGCGGTGGACCAGCGCGCCGGCGGCCGATGCGAGATATGCGGCCGCCGCAGGAACCTAACCCGGCACCATATCCTTGGCGGCAGGGGGAGAAGGAAACAATGCGAAAGGCCGGAAACCGTAATCCTTTTATGTGACCGGTGCCATGGCCACAGCACCCAGGAACACGAAAGATTCTTGCATGCATTGCGGTGCATGCTGCAGTCATGGTATTTCCGGCAGGGCTATACGGAAGAAGAGACCCGGGACCTAATGGGAGGCAAATTGTATCTAGTGGACAGCGAGATAGCAAAGGGGCTAAGGTGCCCGTGGATGGAGGGAAGGTAAATGGACGACAACGATAAGGATTTCATAGAACTTGCAGAAATGATTAACGAATTATACACGAACATCGTGAGGCATTATGGTAGCATTATACCTTTGGCTGCAATAATCGAACGAAAGAAAACGGACCCATATAAAAGACTGATGGAGCTTCAGCAGGAGATAGACCGGGCGCTTGAAATCGGCGACAAGGAAGCCTTCATGCAGGTTTCCAGGGAATACAATTATCTGAAAGAAGAATTTTGTGTAGGAGGAGAACGAAAATGAAAAACACTGAAAGGCTCACCTTGAATAAGAATGCTTGCGCAAGAGCCGAAGAGCCGAGCGGGAAAATTGACGGGGTGAAAAGGAGACTAGACCGTTTAACGGAATTGTGCGAAGTGGCATTAAACGAGATAAATGAAAACTGGGGGCTTATCGAGGCCATAGAAAATTCGATAACGCATATGGAAACGCATATGGATGAAGATGCGGGGTTCAGCAGGCCCGCCGTTGCGTTAATGCCAGAAGCGTTAACCATTTACGAGAAAACAGATTACATAAAAGTATTGTTGGAACGAATCATAGAGAACAGCAGGGAACAAAATGTAATGCTTATGGATATTCTGAATGAAAAACTATAGGGCGTGGTAGCGTGAGGTGGACCGTTAAGGATATAAAAGAATACTGCCAGCGGACCGGGCGGCCCCTTCCTGAAGGATTGCCGGAGGAAGAGCCTAGACGGAAATACGGCAATAAAAAGGTGTGCCTGGACGGGTATGAGTTTGACAGCCAAAAGGAAGCCAACCGGTATTGTGAGTTAAAGCTTCTTTTGAGGGCGGGAGAGATAACCGACTTAAAAGTACACCCGGTATATGTGGTATGGGAAGGGACCAGGCCCGGTAAGGGCCAGCGCAAGACTATTAGGATGGAACTGGACTTTGAATATAAAGAAAACGGCCGGGAGGTGGTTGAGGACGTAAAGAGTAAACCGACAAAAACAAGGGCTTTTATGCTAAAAATGAAATTGTTTCGGGAACGATACCCGGAAAAAGAGTTCAGAATTTACGAATGAAAAATATTGAAAACATGGGCACAAGGGATGGGCATAAAACCGTCCCTTGCGCAGCATAAACGGAGGAAACAATATGTCATTACACGAGCATGACATAGAGTACAGCCAGGACTTTGAGGAATATAAAAAGATATTTGCACGGTACATAGAAATGGACGAAAGCGACGGCGCGGGGGCATATGACTTAATGATAGATGCCCTGGCGATGTACGAGCGGTTTTCGTTCATAAAGCTCCAGGTACGCCGGGAAGAGGTGAAGGGCAAGGCTGATACGAGGGACCCGGCACTGAAAGACCGCCTGGACGAAGTATTGAAAGTGTTAAGGGAAATAAATCAAGAGGCCCGCATGGTATGGCGACAGGCAGAGGACGATGAAAGCGACCCAACATATAAGCATGTGTAAGGGGGGCTTAAGAATGGGCGAAATAATAAGCACAGTAACAGGCTGGATTTGGACAATAGCAATATTCATATTATTCATAGCGATGCTGGCGCTGATACTGATAGCGCTGGATGCGGCCTTGAGTAATATTGCTAAAGCAAGACGGTGGCTGAAGAAAAATAGGGGAAGGTGGCGAACGAAAAAATGAAAGAAGCATGGGAGGAACTCAAACAATGGCTTGCTAAAGGCATAGAATACATGGAAGAATGCGGGGCATTAGAACGCAAAGTGGCATACAAATCCGTTTTAGACGAGATGGAAATTTTGGAGCGAAAGTATAGTGAATAAAATCCCACAGCCCCGGAGTAAAGGTATCATAAATAAAATTTAGGAGGAATCATGATGAACAAGAAAACCATTACAGAAGAAATGGGCATACATAAGGAGTTTTACAAAGAAGCGAAGGGTATGACGCTGGATAAATTGCCAGAATTTCTTAACAAACTTATGGATGACTACGAACATGATTATGGCACGATATGCCACGCTTTGGCAGCAGGGGCAATAGCTACTATGTGGGCAATGAACAAACACCCGCAAGGGGGCATAACGGGATTTCAAGCAGGTTGTATTATGTGGGAATTTATAAGAAACTGGATAAATGAAGAAGGGCCTTTGAAACTGTTGAGTTACGAAAAAATGCTTTATCCGCAGTATATAGACCAGTTCGACAAAATAATCAGCAAAGATACATGGGAGTGGTTACAGGAACAGGCAAAACAGAAGCTGGATGGTGACATAAAAGAGGTACACCCTGCCGTTGTGGCGCACTGGTCACGCATAAAAGACGGTGAGGTCCCGTTCGGTTACAGGGTAGCGGAGGAATAAACAATTCCACAGCCCCGGAGTAGTAGGGGCAAGGAAACCGTGGTTAGTAGGCCACGATAAACCGGGGCTGTGTTTACTGATTAGGAGGGAGATTTATGAACAAAACCAAAATTGAGTGGGCAGATTACACCTGGAACCCGGTAACGGGATGCTTACATAATTGTACTTACTGCTATGCCAGACGTATTGCAAACAGATTTAAGGGGTGGACAGATAGCGAAGGAGACACCCATTACGATACAATTTTAACAACAGATAACCCCATCAGAGAACTTCAAGAACCACTGTATATTGCGCCAAAGGAAAGATTGGGGAAATGGCCTAAAGCGCCTTATCCTTACGGTTTTATACCAACCTTTCACCGTTATCGTCTTGATGAACCGCAGAAGGTTAAGACACCTTCAAAGATATTTTCGGTAAGCATGGGCGACCTGTTCGGTAACTGGGTGCCGGACGAGTGGATAGACGAGGTGTTTACCGCCTGCTTTAATGCAGATTGGCATACATATTACTTCCTAACTAAAAATCCTGCAAGATACGAACGGGCCATAGCACGTTACGATGGCGAGGAAAGGGGCTTTGATATAGAAGTTTGGGACCATATTTGGTTTGGCGCAACCGTAACCTGCCAGGAGGATACAGACCGCCTAGCGGACTTAATGAAGTTTAGAGAGGGCAGGAAGTTTGCCTCGATAGAGCCGTTATTGGGGCCGATGGACATACGCAGGTATTTACAAGGCAGATGGAGCCCCGATTACGAGAAACGTTGTTGGCATTTAATACAAAAATATGACGGCAGAGTAACCGACGCAACCAGCGTTATATTAAAACCCCGGCTAGACTGGATAATCATAGGTGCCCAAACAGGCCCAGGTGCAAAGCCGCCGAAGCCGGAATGGGTGCAGGATATTATAGACCAATGCAGGGCGGCAGGGGTGCCGGTATTCCTGAAAGATAATCTTAAATGGCCGGTTAAGATACAGGAGTGGCCGGAATAGGGCTGTGTTTACTGAAAGGAGGGGTGTGAAATGAGAGGGATTAAGTTTAGGGCTTGGGATAAGACAACTGAAGAAATGTTGCAGGTTAAGGCATTGATATTGGCGGAAAATACGCTACTTGGTTGCGGTGGCAAGCCACATATCTTTGATGAACATAACGACTTGCACCCATTAAACGAAGTTGCACTTATGCAATACACCGGCCTTAAAGATAAAAACGGCAAGGAAATATATGAGGGTGATATTGTCGAAGCAAAAGACCCGTACAAATACAATTCTAAAGAAATATTTTATACTTGCGAAGTTGTATTTACCGAAGGAGCAGCATTCATGTTAAAACACACTTATGAAAATTGGGGTACCGTGGGAATACGATATTTCGGTTTGAGGGATATGGAGTTGGAGGTTATCGGCAACATATACGAAAATCCGGAACTATTATAAATTGGATAGCGAACACACATTCTACAAAATAAGCATTTGTATAGCTGTGTTTACTGAAAGGTGGTGGTGAACATGACAAAAGAATTACTATTCACGCTAACCAAAAACGATTTCAAAATAGAATTCTACCGAGCAAGCGGTAAGGGTGGGCAGAACCGCAACAAAAGGGATACGGCTTGCAGGATAACGCATATCGAAACAGGAATAACCGCCACTTGTTGTGACGAGCGGTCACAGTTACAGAATAAGCGAAAGGCGTTTGTAAATTTGGTGAATAAACCGGAATTTCAACGGTGGCTAAAGACTAAAGCGATGCGAATAATGCGGGATTTGCCAACTCGGGAAGAATTGGAAAGACAGGTTGATGAATGGATGGAAGAAAAATATTTGAAGATTGAATACCTATAACACGATTAGAAATTTGGAGGGATAGTGTGAAGCGGCTTGCAGTAGCCGGGATAATATTCGCAGCAATGACTATCCCAAGAACCGTAATAGCACCGGAAACAAAAACAGCGGATAAATTTATAAACCAACCGGCAGTAACTTTATTTGATGAACCGAAGGAGGTAGCCCCGGACAGCCGGGGAGAGGGCAGGGGAGAGATATACCGGGTGACAGCTTATGACTTGTCATATCAGAGCTGCCAGAAACACCCCGACCACCCGGAGTATGGCATTACGGCCAGTGGCAAGCGGGTACAGGAATGGCACACGATAGCCGCAGGGCCGGAACTAAAATTCGGCACAAAGGTATATATCCCGTATTTTAAGGATAAGCCGAATGGCGGGGTATTCGTGGTAGAAGACCGGGGTGGTGCAATTAAAAATGGGTGTTTGGACGTATATATGGAGGACTATAACGAGTGCATGGAGTTTGGGGTTAGGCTATTAGAGGCATACATTTTGCCTTAACCGAAGGGGGTGGCAACGTGGAACTAAACACAATAATCCAGGGTGATGCTAGGGAGGTCCTTAAAACCCTACCAGATAAATCAATACACTGCTGCGTGACTTCACCGCCTTACTACGGATTACGGGATTACGGTACAGCTCCTTCTATATGGGGTGGCGATAGTGAATGTAATCATATATTCGGTGACGATGAAATAAAGAAACTACGAACAAAGCCTGGGAAAAATGCACAATGCGGAAACACCCTTAAAGAAGTTGCAGGCAGGACGGTAAACAACGGGGCTTATTGCGAAAAATGCGGAGCATGGAAAGGGCAATTCGGATTAGAGCCTACCCCCGAAGAATACGTTGAAAATATGGTTGAGATATTCCGGGAAGTCCGGCGGGTGCTGCGGGACGATGGGACGTTATGGCTGAACCTGGGGGACAGTTATAACGGCAGCGGTGGTGCCGGCGGGGATTACAACAAGGGCGGGCTTAAAGAAGGGCAGCCCAAATATCCGGGCCGTAAGATAACGGGACTAAAACCTAAAGACTTAATCGGCATCCCGTGGATGGTAGCATTTGCTCTTCGTGCTGATGGTTGGTATCTGAGACAAGACATAATATGGCACAAACCAAATCCTATGCCGGAAAGCGTGACAGATAGGTGCACAAAGGCGCATGAGTATATATTCTTGCTGACAAAGAAACGGAAGTATTTTTATGACCGAGAAGCGATAAGAGAAGCCCCAAAACCGGGCAATGATGGCACAATACGCGCTATTGCAAGAGATAGGAGTGGGCCTGTTGATATTGGGAATGGTGCTCACATGGCCGAGCGTGTGTACAAAGAAGTGAAAGGTGCAAACAAACGGTCAGTATGGACCGTACCGACAAAACCCTTTAGCGAAGCACACTTTGCAGTGTTCCCTCCGGACCTTATAAAGCCCTGCATACTGGCGGGCTGTCCTGTCGGCGGTATAGTGTTAGACCCATTTATGGGCAGCGGCACAACGGCCCTGGTAGCCTTTGAACATGAGCGTAACTATCTAGGGATAGAGCTCAACCCGGAATACATAAAGTTGGCCAACAGGCGATTAGAGAGGCGTAAAAGACAGGGTCTACAGGTAAGCATGTTGGGCAGATAAGCATTTTGTATAATTGGGGGTGTAGAGGAATGAAAAGGTATAAATGTGTTGTCACAAGGGAAGATGAATACATTATCGAGTTTGACGAAAGCAGGTTTAACGAAGAAAAGATGGCAGAATTCAGGAAACATTTTTATAAATTTTACAGCTATGAAGAGCATGCTAGACACATAGCACAACATAAAGCAAGATTTGACCGAAGTTTTATTGAGGGGTATGGGATACCTCTGGTAAATGGAAAAGTACCATATATTCCGGGGTTTTATAGCGTAGATGATATTGAAGAAGGCATTAACATACAGGTTATTTCTGAAGATGAAAGTTGTGATGTTGAAGTGACGGAAATATAGACAAGCATTTTGTTCAATAAGGAGGGATAGGAAATGGAAATATTTAGGTATGAAGGGCACAATGTGTATCAACTCATTAACGGAAAATTGGTTGTGATTAAACGCAAAAACAAAATTAAGTTTTGGTTTAGAGGAATAGGATTTAAAAACCTAAAATTTACTGTAAGCCCGCACAGACAATTAAGGTATTGGTATTGGTTAATAAGGTTGCCGTTCTTCTATTGGGAGCGTAACAACGGCGGTGTACGAATAGGGCTACCTAACTTTTATCTATGGGCTATTAGATAGCATTTTGTTCAATAGGGGGGTGGTATAACCCACCCCGCAATATAGGGATGGAGGGGTAAAAATGAAAAAGTATGAATTGACAAGCGAATTTATAATTAGTTTTGGAAGGAAACTGTATCGCATAAAGGCTTTAGTGGCGTTTAGTGACGTAGAGAAGGGGGAGCTTGGCGGCTATATAGAAAAGGAGGAAAACCTAGACCAGTCCGGCAATGCCTGGGTATCCGATAATGCTTGGGTGTTCGGCAATGCCAGGGTGTCCGGTGATGCCAGGGTGTCCGATAATGCCTGGGTGTCCGGTAATGCCAGGGTGTCCGATAATGCCTGGGTGTCCGGTGATGCTTGGGTGTTCGGCAATGCCTGGGTATCTGATAATGCTTGGGTGTTCGGCAATGCCAGGGTGTCCGGTGATGTCAGGGTGTCCGGCAATGCCTGGGTATCCGATAATGCTTGGGTGTTCGGCAATGCCAGGGTGTCCGATAATACCAGGGTGTCCGGTGATGCCAGGGTGTTCGATAATGCCAGGGTGTTCGATAATGTCAGGGTGTCCGGTGATGCCAGGGTGTTCGGTGATGCCAGGGTGTCCGGTAATGCCGAGGTGTCCGGTGATGCCGAAGGGCACAAAGCACGAAAAACAGATTGAGTTAGATTAGTGTATTGCTGGATAGGCGAACACATAGCAGGTAAGCATTTTGTATAATTGGGGGTGGCATCTGTGAAGTTATATCATTTCACAAGCTCATTACATGTTGAAGGGTGTATAAAACAGGGGATTAATAGGGGTTCAATACCAATATACAAAGACGGCAGATATGGACTTATCCCTGGCTTTCAATGGCTAACATCAAACCCCGAATTCCATCAGGAATGGGCGAACACGGAATATACTACACTGCCCTACGACAGAACAGAGTATAGGCTCACGGTAGTTATACCAAAAGCGGCACGAGATAGACTTTTCCGGTGGTTGAATATATGCGACAAACTGCCAATTAACGAGGCCATGAACGCTTACGGTGACCCGGAGAATTGGTACATATTCGAGGGCAGAATTAAGCCATCATGGATAAGAAAGGTTGAGAAAAAGGCGTTATAACACGAACACATAGCAGGTAAGCATTTTGTATAATTGGGGGTGTTCGGATGGAGGTAAATAAAATATATAACATGGATTGCATGGAAGGCATGAAACTCCTTGACGACAACTCCATAGACAGCATAGTAACCGACCCGCCTTATGGGCTGGTAAGCATACAAAAAAGATTTGGCAAAGCAAATTCCGCACCCGCTCAATATGGCAAAGACGGTGCGTTTGCAAGGCTGTCGAAGGGGTTTATGGGCAAGGAATGGGACGGGACGGGGATACAGTACAATGTTGAACTTTGGAAAGAAGCCTTGCGTGTCTTAAAGCCTGGCGGTCACTTATTGGCTTTTGGCGGCACTCGTACATATCACAGAATGGCGTGTGCTATCGAGGATGCAGGATTTGAGATAAGAGACCAAATGCAATGGATTTATGGCAGCGGATTTCCAAAATCAATGGATATATCAAAAGCGATTGATAAGGCAGCAGGGGCAGAAAGGGAAGTTGTTGGTAAAAATCCTAATTATAGAGCTGTTAGTGGCAAGAAAGGATTTCTAGGAGAAAGCACATTTAGACAAACTGAAGGCATGAAAAATATCACAGCCCCAAACACAGAAGCTGCCAAACAATGGGACGGTTGGGGCACAGCATTAAAACCTGCCAATGAACCTATATGCGTAGCAAGAAAACCGCTATCAGAAGGCACCGTTGCGGAAAACGTGCTGAAATGGGGTACGGGCGGGATAAATATTGATGGGTGTAGGATAGGAACACAAAATATAACAACGCATGGTAAACGAAACGGAACGGGAAACAGCTTGGAATGGTCTAGGTATAAGAGCCCTGACGATTATAGGGGAAATGTTCATCAAGGCCGTTTCCCTGCCAATGTAATCCTTGACGAAGAAGCAGGGCGGTTGCTTGATGAACAAAGCGGCGACACGGGCGGAGCATCACGGTTCTTCTACTGCGCAAAAGCAAGCAAGGGAGAACGTGGCGAAGGTAACAACCACCCCACCGTTAAGCCTGTAGACTTAATGGAATATCTTATTAAGCTAGTCACACCTGCGGGCGGTGTAGTGTTGGACCCGTTTATAGGAAGCGGTACTACTGCGATAGCGGCGATAAATTTAGGGCTGCATTACATTGGTTTTGAACTGGAAAAGGAAAACTATGATATAGCAAACCAAAGGATAGAAAGGCGTAAAAGACAGGGACTGCAGGTAAGCCTATTATAGGCGAATACATATTCGGCAAAACATGAATTTTGGATAATTGGGAGGGATAATCATGGAATACACCATAGAAATAACCCAATATTGCCCAAACGAATGCGGTTATTGTTCTTCCGATGCCACTCCAGACGGCAAACACTTGCCGCTAAAAGTAATACTTGAATTTATAAACAGAAACAATATCGGCCCGGACGATAGGGTGAATATATCTGGCGGCGAACCATTGGCACACCCAGACTTTTATAAAATACTAACTGAGTGTCAAAAACGGACGAGCAATGTATGGGTATACACAAACGCAATTCGGCAGATAAAATATAACCCGCACGTTGTAACTGACGGTATAAAAGTCGAAGCCAATCTTTGCCTTTACGAAGGATGTTTTGCCCGGCCCTTCACTATACCAAAAGGCGTAAGGGTGAATTTTCTGAAATTCATACCGGCGGGCAGGGGACAAGGCGTTAAACCTTTGGACTATCATATGTCGGGCAATATCATTGGAAATTGCGATACCTGTAAGCATTTATTGTTACAGGCGGACGGAAAGACCGTTAAGGCACCCTGCAAAAAATGTTACGGGAGGGATAAGCATGGAAAAACCTATACTGCTTAACACAGAAGAAGTAAAGGCGATACTTGACGGGCGAAAGACCATGACAAGGCGGGCGATAAACGCTCCAGCGCTAAAACAAGTCAGGGACCCTAATAAAATCTACTGGAAGAACGACCAAGTTATTTTTAAATGGCATGGCGACACGATTGGGGAGGTTGCTATTAAGCCACCGTATCAACCCGGCGACATACTCTGGGTTAGGGAAACGTGGGCAAAAAGAATTCATAGTGACAACCGCTATTATTACAAAGCAGACAATAATCTTGGCGCAGTTTTTAATCGAGAAAATAACAAATGGCGTCCATCAATACACATGCCCCGCAAAGCTGCAAGGCTATTTCTGAAGGTAAAGGACGTAAGGGTAGAAAGGTTGCAGGATACAAGCCAATGGGTGTGGGTGATTGAGTTTGAGAGGATGGAGGGATAAAAATGGATTATGAATATTTGGATTACGCTCTTGAGGATGCTATCACAGCCCTTAATTTTGTACAGGATATGGAAGGACCTTTGGGTGTATGCTTTGCCGACATCGGGCGTAGTATCGCAACTATTGAGGAATTGAGAAAGCAAATTAAGGTACAGGGGAGGGATAATCCTTGTATATAGACGCAACAGGCTTGACGGAGGAAGAATTGCGGAAAAAGTTAATCGAAGCGGGTGTATGCGACCATGATATTGAGATAGCATTGAAACATATTAGAGAAATGGAAGGAGATGGAGGTGAAAACCATGCGTGAAATAAAGTTTAGGGGCAAGCGGATAGATAACGGCGAATGGGTATATGGGTATTATTTTATTGAAGAACGAGATATTGAAGATGGCATTATATGGCGAGATATACCGCAAATACAACAGAGATACGGAGACCATTTCCAATATTT
>JGI24711J26586_10001029_pt1 | contig 21711 bp, 14 predicted proteins | sample BioPla3DNA1_FD_26586 | JGI IMG/M metagenome (IMG submission 26586)
GTCGTCGGAANACATACAACCCATGCCGGTCGTGAACACATAATAACGGCCGTCACAAAACGCGGCGACGGGATCATGTGCGTCAGGATATTCCACGACCGTACCGGGCAGAGGCCCGCGAGGTTGGGCAGAAAGCGTCATGGCGGCCAACAGGCCCAGGTCAAGGACAAGGAAAGACTTCTTCATCATATCGGGAGGTACCGAGCATTTGCCGGAGAGAATCAATAATTCAAGACAGCGCCGCCGTCCGGGCGGAGGATGTCGAAATGGAATCCCTCATTCAGGTCCCGGAGAGTCAGGTCATACGCAGTGCCGGGAGCGAGGTCCGGCAGGGCGATCCGTATTTGTCCACCTTTCTCTGTGACATAATGCAGGGAATAACCGCACAGGGTATAGGAAGGAATGTCGTCCAGCACCTGCAGCGTGACTTCCGCTTCCCGGCAGATCAGGGAGGCGGGACCTGAATCCGTCTTACGGACCTTGGTGACGGACACGGGAGACATGATCTGGCGAAGGATATAGTAGGACGCCTTGGGCTCGAGTCGTTTGTCGCATACGCCATGCCGGCGCACCGCATGTTTGCCCACGCCCTCTTCCCCAATGTGGGTCCGGTAATCTTCCAGGCTGAAATAGATATAGCCGCAGATGAACGGGTGTTTCTTCCATTCGCTGATATGGAAGATCATTTCGTCCACGCGTCGGGCGTCACCGCCGGTGAAAGTGGGTTCGCAGAGCCCGTGTTCCGTAATCATCAGGGGGCGTCCGTTCAGGACCTTTTCCACCTTCGGCATGCTCGTCAGAAGATCTTCCCGCTTGTCCGCATGCCAGGTTCCCGTATACTCATTCCAAGTAAGCAGATCCAAGACCAGACACGGATCGTTCTCCAACTTGTCCCAGATGAAGTTACAAACGGCATCTACGATTCGTACCGGATCAAGCGAGCGGGTGAAGGCCCCCAGTTCGACCAGTTCTTTCCGGTTTTCATCGACCTCGTTGCTCATCCCTCAGGCGAAGATGCAGGGATGGTTATAATGTGCTTCCACAAGTTCGGCGAGCTGCCGCTTGGCCGTTTCCATCAGCGCAGGCGTCAGTCCGTCGGCCGGTCCCCGCCACCAGGAGATCTCTTCCTGGACCAGCATCCCCTTTTTATCCATCAAGGACAGGCGGTACTCATCCTGGGCCCAGTGAAAGCGGGTGATGGTGCAGTTCAAGTCCTTCATCCTTCCGACGGTCTTTTCCATATATGAATGGGACTCAACCATGCCGAAATCCGGATTGGACCCAGGCATGTTCTCGATGCCGGGCAGCCGGACCGGTTCACCGTTCAGGAGCAGCCGGTCTCCTTCCAGGGTGATGATCCGGAAACCGAAATTCTCCTGCTTGGTGTCGGAGACCTCTTTCCCGTCCAGCAAATCGACCTGAAACGAATACAGGGCGGGGTTGTCGAAGTGCCATAATTCGACCTTCCTGCAATCGAACGAGACATCGAACGTCCCTTCCAGGGTCCGTTTCATCATACGCGTTTGAGAAAACAGGATTCTGACGGTTCGGTTCTCGGTAACCAGAAGCCGGAAGGTCGCTTTCTTGATCTCCGGTTCCCACAGCCGGATACTGAACTGTGCCTCCGCCGTGCTGTCTTGCAAGTCGATTTGCGGCGTCACATGGACATATCGCAGGCTCCGGGGGCCGCTTGCATGAAGGGACACACTACGATAGATACCACCGTCATTGGCCCAGTCGAAGCGTCTTCCGTAAGGCAGATTGTCCTCGGAATAACTGTTGTCGCATTCGACCAGCATATCGTTGCGCGCTCCGGACGAAAAGTCGATGAACGGGGTGACATCAAAACTAAAAGGAGTATATATAACCGGCATTCAGGTGTTCCCCGACTTTCCGTCCGTTCACATAAACGATGGCATCGTGGAAAACACCGTTGAACTGGACACGCAGTTTTCTCCCTTTCATCTGTGGGGTAATCGGCAACTCCCTGCTGTAGAATGCTTTGCCAGCATACGCCTCCAAACCGTCCATCACATTGTAAGTATGCGGGACAGAAACCGTCGTGCGCGGATAATCGGGCGTCCAGAAGGCCCATTCCACATCCAGGGACATCGTCTCCTGGGCAAACAGCCTGCAAGGGAGCAGCGCTGCAAGAATCAGTAAATGCTTGAAATCCATCATGTGGTTGCGTTTATATGCAAATATCGTGGATTTCGGTCAGAAAAGGCCGACCTGACCGGAAAAATCATGACACAGAAAAGACTTGACAGATAGTTCCCGTCGTATTTTTCTATCCGTGGCAGAAATCGGGGAATACGTGTCAAGCCTTCCTGAAAGTAATCCCTATCTTCGCAACAAGATCGTTTTTGGGAATGGCGTTGGTTATTTGGTTGGTTTTCAATGCCCGGAAAAGCTTTTTTTCGGGCATTGTTTTCCTTATCCTATCCTGCACATGCGCCCTGGCCAATCCTTTCGGACTGAATGTCCGTTCATTCGGTGCCAAGGGGGATGGGAAGGCACTGGATACCAAAGCCATCAACCGCGCTATCGAAGCGGTATCGACCAGTGGGGGTGGGACCGTTTATTTCCCTGCGGGTGTATATCTCAGTCATTCCATCCATCTGAAAGACCATATCCGGCCATACCTGGACCGGGGAGCCATCCTCAAGGCCGCAATCCCGGACGGGAGTTCCGGTTATGACCTCCCTGAGCCGAACAATTCCTCTTATCAGGATTTCGGACATAGTCACTGGAAGAATTCTCTCATCTGGGGAATCGGACTGGAGGACATCACCATCGAAGGCGGCGGACTAATTGACGGTACGGACGCCCTTTTCCGTGGCTTGGGTTGGAAAGAACAGGATCGGTCAGCCAATAAAGCCATCGCACTCAAGGAATGTCAAAACGTAACAATCCGCGACATCGGAATGCGGATGTGTGGGCACTTTTTCCTGCTTATGACAGGTATCGACCATCTGACCATCGACAACGTTCACGTAGACACCAACAGAGACGCGTTCGACATCGACTGCTGCTCCGATGTCCATATCTCCAACTGTTCCGTGAACACCGCCAACGATGATGCCATCGTCCTGAAAAGTTCTTACGCTCTCGGCTATCTCAAGCCGACGGAGAATGTCACCATCACGGATTGCATAGTTTCCGGTTTCAATCCAGGGACATTCCTGGATGAGACTTACGGACGGACTTGGCAGAATGTCCCGGATCGGGACGGTCCCTGCGGGCGCATAAAATTCGGAACGGAGTCCAATGGCGGATTCAGGAATATCGTCATTTCCAACTGCATTTTCGAACACTGCCGGGGACTGGCCTTGGAAACAGTGGATGGTGCCGTCATTGAAGACATTACGGTAAGCAACATCCTCATGCGTGATATTGTAAACGCACCCTTCTATATCCGCCTGGGAAACCGCGCACGAGGGCCGGAGGGGATGCCTCATTTCGTCATCCGCCGGATCCGCATCGCCCACATCATCGTGGACGGGGCCGATCCTAGTTATGCATCCTCTGTTTTCGGTCTCCGGAATCATCCCGTGGAAGACGTCTCCTTCACGGACATCCTTATTCGCAGCAAAGGCGGGTTCTCCCTGGAAGACGTGATGCAGCAGACCGGCGCCAATGTTTTTTTCAACCGTGAAATCCAACGGACCAGACAGCATCCTTTCGACATTCCGGAGCAAGAGAATGGCTACCCGGAACCTTCCGCCCACGGCGTCCTTCCGGCTTTCGGGCTCTTTGTCTACCATGCCAGAAACATTGTGTTCGACCATGTCGTCCTGGAAACGGAGCAGGCGGACTACCGCCCCGCCATCGTCCTGATGGATGTGGAAGGAATTCAATTCCGGGACATCCGGGCGAGCCGCGTTCTGGAGATGCCTTTCTTCGTCATGAAAGACGTCCGGGGACTGAAGGTCTCCCGTTTCGAAGGATTGGAGGACTTCGAAGACGGGCAGGCCGATGATTTCACCTGCATTCCTCCCTCTTGTAAACTACCTATGCAACAACACTAATCACAATTCATATGAAAACCAGATTCTTTACCACTCTCTGCGTCCTGCTCCTCTGCGGCATGGCACTGGCCCAGGAGAAGGTTGTCTCCCCCGTCATCGGAGAGAACGAAGTCACTTTCAACATGCTCGCCCCCGCCGCGCGGGAAGTCACCGTCCACGGATCCTGGATGGATCCGGACGACAACTGCTACGGAACGCCCATCTGGACCAAGGATATCGAGATCGTCAAAATGAAAAAAGGGAAGAACGGCGTTTGGACCTGTTCCATACCCGTGCCTACCTCCGACCTTTGGACCTACAATTTCTATGTCGATGGCGTATACGTCCTCGACCCTGCCAACAAGTTCGTACAATGGGACGGGACCCGGGAACTGAGCGTCCTGCTCATCGAAGGAGACGTCACGAAGAATTTCACGGGCGCTACGCAACACGGCAATGTAGAACTCGTCTGGTATGACTCCCCCACCCTCGGCCAGCAGCGCCGCATGATGGTTTATACCCCGTACGGCTATGAAACCTGCAACAAGCCCTATCCTGTGCTCTACCTGCTTCACGGCGGTATGTGCGACGAAACCACCTGGGACAATATGGCCCAGGCCACGGCCATCCTTGACAACCAGATCCAGAAAGGCGAGGCAGAACCGATGATCGTGGTGATGCCCAACGGGAATCCTTCCCAAAATGCGGCGCCGTACAAGCTGTTCGCCAACGAAGACAGCAACCCCGATCTCATCAAGGAGCGCAATTCCTATGTCAACTCCCTGGTCAAGGACATCATTCCCTACGTTGAAAACCACTACCGTGTCATTCCGGACAAGGCACACCGGGCCGTCTCCGGCCTATCCATGGGCGGCGCCCATACCTTGGCCGTCACGGCTGCCTACCCCGACGTCTTTGACTACATCTGCCCGATGGGTTACGGCGGCCGCAAGACCGACGAATTCATCAACGGAATCCTGGGCATCAAGAAAGCCGGATATAAATTGTACTGGCATTCGGCCGGAACCGCCGACTTCGCCCATCCCGGCGCCGTCGTCCTGGATGAGATCCTGACTGAGAATGGCATGGAACATACTTTCTATGAAAAGAATGGCGGCCATACCTGGAGCAACTGGAGGATTTTCCTGGATACGATGCTCCCGCTGCTGTTCAAATAATACGTTTTGCCATGAAAAAGTCTTTTATTCTTCCGCTTGCCGCCATCCTGACAATGATGACGTCCTGCCATTCCGGCCCTGCTGCTCCGCCCGCCGCTCAGTCCCGGGTTCTCGAAGAGGGAGGAACCGGTCCCCACAAAGCCCTGATGCTGGAGGATCCCGGTCTAGAAGCCCATACCCTCTTTGTTCCATCGGATTTGTCTCCTTTCGGGAAGAAGAACCTCCTGCCCGTGCTTGTCTGGGGAAACGGTGCCTGCATCAATTCTCCCTGGCAGCATATGCTGTTTCTCAACGAAATAGCCTCCCATGGATTTCTTGTCATCGCTACAGGGTATATTCCCATGACGGAAAAGCATTATCAAGGTCCGATGTCCACCTCCGCCCAGCAAATCGAGGCCATCGACTGGGCCATTGCCCAAAATGAGGACAAAGAGAGTCCTTACTACCATCGAATTGACGTTGACGGCATCGCCGCCGCCGGGATGTCCTGCGGAGGACTCCAGACCCTGGACAATTCGACCGATCCAAGGCTGAAGACCATCATGGTCTGCAACAGCGGCCTGTTCATCGACGCTTCCGGAGCCGTTCCGAACATGCCGATGCCTGCCAAGGAAAGGTTGCAGGAAATCACGGTCCCCGTCCTGTATATTTTGGGCGACCGTGAAGACATCGCCTATGAAAATGGCATGGACGACTTCCACAGGCTTGTCAAGGTTCCCGCCTTTGCAGCCAACTATCCGGTCGGCCACCTTGGAACATATGACCGTCCCCATGGCGGTGAATTCGCAATCACCGCCGTCGCCTGGCTGAAATGGCAACTCAAGGGCGACACCGAAGCAGCGAAGTTCTTCCAAGGACCGGACTGTGTCCTCTCCCTGCGAGAAGGATGGACCATCGAGAAAAACCCGCTCATTGACGGGGATTAACAACAAAACACTTTTCATCCGGGGCTCCCTGTCTGGGAGCCTTTTTCATATTCAATAACAAAAAGGGATTGGCCTTGTGCTCTATTACTGTTTACTGCTTCAAGCAAGCCAAAAGAACAACCATCACACCATCGGAACGAGTGTAGGCATACTCGCCACCTGTGATAACCATCAAGATATCTAGTTCTCGTAGAAGGACCTGTTTTTCCTCTTTGTTATGTTTCCCGATAAGGTCCGCCAGTTCTTTGAGATGGGAGGCGCCGTCTTCAATCTCACTGCTGCCCAGCTTGCACCCGATAAGGGCATATCGGTCTGTATCGTCCTAAAAAAAGTTTACCGAAAAACGGTAAAACAATTATGTCAACAAATTTGTATCGTCTGCGTCAGCGTCTCCATGTGGAGATGCTCCGCAAGTACTTCTCCGGCGTTCCCGCGGAGAGCCTGCATCGCAGCTATGGCTACAGCGTCAGCCGGATCAAGTCGCTCGCCCTTTCGTACAGTCAGGGAAAAATCGATATCTTTGATCCGCGAGACAAAAAGAGAATCGACATGGCGAAGATGTCCTTGCAGGAGGAGGTGCGGCACCTGCGCAAGAAGGTGGCGCTTCTGGAGGACGCGCTGAAGATGGCTCGGATCAAGTCCGAGAGCTACGAAATCATGCTGGACATCCTGAAGGATGAATACGGGATCGACCTGCCAAAAAAAGCCGTCGCCGGAAGCTTCAGGTGCTGCTGGCTGAGGCGGGACAGGCGGTCGGCCGCGACCGCCTGTTCTCCCTGCTGCGCGAGAACGGCCTGCTGGTGCGCCGACGCCGCACCCGCGCCGTGACCACGGACTCGCGGCACCCGTACCGGAAATGGCCGAACCCCGTGCGAGGCCTGGTCCCCGGCCGCCTGGGTCAGGTGAGGGTGAGCGACATCACCTACGTCGAGGTGTGAGAGCGCGGACGGAGGTCGTTCTTGTACCCGTCTCTCGTGACGGACGCGTACACGCACCAGATCGTCGGGCACGCGCACCACGAGGGCCTGGATACCAGAGGCCCGCTGCGGGCGCTCGCAATGGCGATCGCCCGGGTTCCGCGGGCATCGCTCAAGGGGCTCATCCACCACTCCGACCGGGGATGCCAGTACTGCAGCGCCGAGTATGTGGGCGCGCTCCGCTCCCGAGGGATGCTTGTCAGCATGGCGGAGAAGGGGGACCCCTACGAGAACGCCGTCGCGGAACGCGTCAACGGGATCCTCAAGACCGAGTGGCTGAACGGAATGAAGCTCTCCAGGAGGAAGGCACCGGAGGTCATAAGCGGAATCGTGCCCCTGTACAACATCAGGCGCCCGCACGCGAGCATTGACATGCTCACCCCGGAGCAGGCAAGCAAGAGGACCGGGCCCATACCCAGGCGGTGGAAGAACTACAGCAGCATACCGCACGTTGCGGCGAACCCGACGGACAACAAATCAAAAAATAAATTATCTTTGAATAATTCTGGTAAACCAATACAAGGACTAAAAAAGTCCAACTGCTTATAGTTCAATCTTGGTAAACTTATTTCAGGACTAGACAAATAGTGACAAAAATGAAACGACTACTGATTCTAATTTTCTCTTGCGCACTGGTTTCTTGCGCGAAAGTAGCTCCGAGCCCGATCCTTGAAATCGAAGGAGGAAAGGTGCAGGGAGTGCCTGCTGACCTCCCTGGAGTAACCGTCTTCAAGGGGATCCCGTTCGCAGCGCCTCCGATCGGAGAGTTGCGCTGGAAGGCGCCTCAGCCGGTTATTCCTTGGGAAGATGTAAAGATCGCCGACCAATTCGGCCATCCCCCGTTCCAAGCAGCCCACTATCCCGGAGGGTATACAACGGAGTGGGGCTACGGAAAAGAATCTCCGCACAGCGAAGACTGCCTCTACCTCAATGTATGGACAAAGGCGCCGGGGCAGACGGATAAAAAGCTGCCGGTCGCGCTGTGGATTTTCGGAGGCGGGCTAAGAGAAGGCTGGGGTTCCGAACCCGAGTTCGATGGACAGGAATTCGCCGCCAAGGACATCGTGCTCGTGTCTTTCAACTACCGTGTCGGACCTTTCGGATTCTTCGCGCATCCTGAAATATCGGCGGAAGATCCGGAACATGCTACCGGCAACTTCGGCCTGCTTGACCAGATCGAGGCCCTCAAATGGGTGAAGAAGAACATCAGCCAGTTTGGGGGCGACCCCGACAATGTCATGATCTTCGGCCAGAGCGCCGGCGGGAGAAGCGTCAAGAATCTAAGCGCGTCTCCGCTAGCCAGAGGACTGTTCAACAAGGCCGTAATCATGAGCGCCAGCGGACTCGTGACCGACCCGACATCATTCTACGCGCAAATGCCGAAACTGGAAGATGCCGAAAAGGAAATCAAGGAAATCGCTGACTGGGCGAACTTGACCGACCTGAAGAAGCTACGGGCAGCCTCGACAGAGACGATCTTCTCGCTCGGAACGATCCACAGCAGCGTAACCGGCAAAAGAAACCGCCTTGCGGGCGGCGCGGTATCCGCCTTTATCGACGGGTATTCGCTCACACAGTCTTTCGATCAGGCGGCGATTGACGGAACTTTGGCGGAAGTACCCTACATGATCGGCTACACGCTCAACGACATGAGCGGAATGGACACAAGCATTTCGGCATTTTGCCTGAACCGGGAAGAAAAAGGCGGCAAGGCCTATGCCTACCAATTCGCGCGCCCACTGCCGACGGACGGACGGCCGAATGTGCTCCGGGGAGCATTTCATTCTTCGGATCTCTGGTACGTGTTCAAGTCCCTGAAGCACTGCTGGAGGCCCTGGACCCAAGGAGACTGGGATCTCTCCGAGTTCATGCAGACGCAATGGGTGAATTTTGCGAAATACGGCGATCCGAACGGTCCGGACGGAGGCGAGTGGACTCCGTACACGAAATCGAACAGCCGCTTCATGGTGTTCAAATTGAACGAAGCCGGCGAGGTGGATGCCTCAATGGGGCAGCCACTGGTTCCTTGAACAGGTTAAAATCAAACTTAAACATAAATACGGTTCCGGCGACGCGGCAGAGATGAACCGCCACCGGCTTGCGGAAGCCATTTTTTTGCTTAACTTTGGCGCTGCGATTTTTTGGCGCGTTTTTGTACCTTGAAGACATTATCTCTCCATCTACTCTTATCCACGCTCCTGCTGACGGCAGGGACGGAGTCCCTGACCGCCCAGCAGGTCGTCCGGATGGTCCCGTCCGGCAGAAACGCCGAGCGCATCGTAACCGAGGAAGGGTTGTTCGCCGATGTGGATTTTCTTTCAGGCACTTTGGTGAACGGACGAAAAACCGGCACCCGAGGAGCCAACGAAGCGGCGTTCTGGATCGCCCGGCGTTTCGCGAAGAACGGACTGATTCCGGTCGGAGTAAGCGGGAGCCTGTCGTTCCGAACCGGCATGACGGTAGGCCACAACCTGATCGGACTGCTTCCCGGACAGCGGAAGACCGCGCGAGAGTACTACACGATCGTTGCCGCGCATTATGACAATCTCGGCCTTATCAACGGCACCCTATACCCGGGCGCGGACAGCAACGCCTCCGGTGTGGTGGCCATGCTCACGCTGGCGGACATGTTCAAAAGAATGAAGGATCTGGGAAGGTCCTACGGCAGGAATATCCTTTTTGTGGCACTGGATGCGAAGGAACTGGACTCGGCAGGAGCTGCGCAGCTTTGGGACGCCATCCGGTCGGGACGATTGCATGATCCGCTGGACGGAACGCCCATTACCCCGGACAAGATTCATTCCATGGTCAACCTCGACATTCTCGGAAGCAGCTTGTCCCCCCTGCGCCCTGACCGAAAGGACTACCTGCTGATGCTTAGCGCCGGTCATTTCACCGGGGACATGCTGGACGCGAACGAAGGAATGAACGAATCACTGGATGTTGGATTCACCTATTACGGAAGTGAAAATTTCACCCGGCTCTTCCACAGCCGGATCGGCGATCAGCGCATCTTCCTGGAAAACGGGATCCCCAGCGCCCTGCTGACCTCGGGTATCACGATGAAGACAAACAAGACAGAAGACACGGCCGACAGCCTCGACTACGAAGTTTTCAAGAAGCGGATCATCTTGATCTTCCGCTGGCTTGAAAAAATGCTCTGAAAGCATTACTTTTGTTTATTTAGAACAAAGCAATCTTAATGCGCGAATTCTGGCATACCATGCGGTGCTATGTGGCGCCCTACAAGAAATACCTCGGATGGTCGGTCCTGCTGAATATGCTCTCTGCCATATTCAACATTTTCTCCTTTGCCCTGGTCGTTCCGATGCTGCGCATCCTCTTCAATGTCAACACGAAGACCTATTCCTTCATTCCTTGGGATTCCGTCACGGGGTGGAAAGGTTTCGGCGAAGCCTTCGCGAACAACGCCTACTGGTTCACAGAGCAACTGATCACCCGACACGGGGCAGCCTGGGTCCTGCTGATCCTGTGCCTGTTCATGATCGGGATGACCGCTCTGAAAACGGCCTGTTACTTCGGGTCCGCCGGCGTGATGGTTCCCATCAAGAACGGAATCTCCAAGGACCTCCGGATGAAAATCTACCGGAAAATACTGTCCCTGCCGCTCGGCTTCTTTTCCGAAGAGAAGAAAGGGGACATCATCGCCCGGATGAGCGGAGATGTGCAGGAAGTGGAGACTTCCATCACCAGTTCCATCGAGATGCTGGTCAAGAATCCCATCCTGATCCTATTCTATTTCTGCGCCCTGCTGGTGATCAGCTGGCAGTTGACTTTGTTCACATTCGTGTTCGCCCCCCTGATGATCTGGGTCATGGGCGTGATCGGAAGGAATCTCAAGAAACGCTCCCTCGAAGCCCAGCAACTCTGGAGCGATGTGATGGCACAGGTAGATGAAACCCTGGGCGGGCTGCGGGTCATCAAAGCTTTCATCGCCGAGAAGAAGATGGCAAGCCGGTTCGACGGAGTAACCGACGCCATGCGGAAGCGGGTCAGCCGGGTCAATCTGCGCCAGTCGCTCGCGCATCCCGTCAGCGAATTTCTCGGGACCGTGATGATCATGATCGTGCTCTGGTTCGGCGGAAATCTGATCCTGCGCGGAGACTCCATGGTGGACGCTCCCATATTCATCTATTTCATGGTCATGCTGTACAGCATCATCAGCCCCATCAAGGATATCTCCAAGGCTGCCTACTCGATTCCGAAAGGGATGGCGTCCATGGAGCGGATCAACAAGATTCTGGATGCCGAGAACGGCATCATGGAAGCGGAACATCCCCTGCCGCTGGACAGCTTTGAGGACAGCATCACCTTCGAGCATGTGTATTTCCGCTATCCTGACGACGGCAAGCTGATTCTGGAAGACATCCAGCTGACGATCCCGAAGGGTAAAACCGTGGCGATCGTGGGTGCTTCCGGCGCAGGGAAGTCCACCCTTGTGGACTTGATTCCGCGATTTTACGACACTGAATCCGGATCCATCCGGATCGACGGCAAGGACATCCGGGAGGTGCGGGTCGCCGATCTGCGCAGCCTCATCGGGAACGTCAACCAGGAACCCATCTTGTTCAACGACACCATCTTCAACAACATCGCCTTCGGAGTGGAACATGCGACGCAGGAGCAGGTGGAGAAGGCCGCGAAGATCGCCAACGCGCATGACTTCATCCTGGAAAAGGAAGAAGGCTACGACTTCGTGATCGGGGACCGGGGAGTCAAACTTTCCGGCGGACAGCGTCAACGGATCAGCATCGCGCGGGCGATTTTCAAGAATCCGCCCATTCTCATCCTTGACGAGGCCACCGCTTCCTTGGACACGGAATCCGAGAAGATTGTCCAGGAAGCCTTGAGTCGATTGATGTCTTCCCGGACGACGATCGCGATCGCGCACCGACTCTCCACCATCAAAAACGCCGACGAAATCATCGTCATGGACGAAGGACGGATCGTCGAGCGAGGCAAACATGAAGAATTGCTCGCATTGAACGGTTTCTACCGAAAGCTCAACGACATGCAGGCACTATAGAAAACATGAAAGGAAAGACTCTACTCATCGCATTCCTGTGTTTGACGACCCTCTCGGTCCATCCCGCGAAGGCACAGGGAGCAGCGGCTTTCAAGAGCCAAGGCGATTCGCTCCGGACTTTGCTGCAGAAACGAACCACCGTGCTGAATAACATCAGCATCACCAAGGTTCAAAAACGGGGGTCTTCGCTGGATTTCTACTTCACCGCGGCGCTGGGCGAATATCCCTGGAGAAAAGAGGATGTCCCGTGGCTGAAGGGTCAGTTGAAGGCCCTTCTGCCCGCCGGCTACACACAGTACGACATCGGCGAGATCTATGCGGGAAAACTTCCGCTGAACAGTCTCGTCCTTCCCGAACCGAGCAGCGACGGAAAAGCGAATTCTTCCGCATTCCGAACCCGGGATCCCCGCCCGGCCCATTCCTTCATCGAAGCTGTAGGCAGGCAGAAATATTTCAAAGGACTGAGCGGCCGGAACATCGCCCTCTGGCAGAGCCACGGCCGCTATTACGAAGAAAAAATGTTGCGTTGGGAATGGCAACGCGCCCCGATCTTCCAAACCGTCGAGGACATGTACACCCAAAGCTACGTACTCCCCTTTCTGATCCCCATGCTGGAGAACGCCGGGGCCTATGTCATCACGCCGCGGGAGCGAGACATTCAGACCCATGAAATCATCATTGACAACGATCCGGCTTTTCCAGGCCCCCGTCCCGCGGGGGTCAGACAGGAAGGAAAGTATTCGGAAAAGGGGGAATGGAAAGACGCCGGAATCGGTTTCGCCGATGCGAATATGGTCTACACCGGCACCGAGAATCCGTTCCGGATGGGCAGCGCCCGCATGGCGGACTGTCTGACAACGAGACGGGGCAAGGCCGCCGAAGTCCGTTGGCTGCCGATGATCCCGGAGCGGGGGGAATATTCCGTCTATATTTCCTACAAAAGCCTTCCCAACAGCACGGAATGCGCGCATTACACCGTGCACCACATGGGAGGAAGCAGCGAGTTCGTCGTCAACCAGCGGATGGGCGGAGGAACCTGGATCTATCTGGGCACCTTCGAATTCGACCGCGGGAAGAACGGATATGTAAGCTTGGACAACGCGGCTCCCGCGGGACGGGAAAACAGCAGACGGTCGGTGGTCACCGCGGATGCCGTCCGGATCGGGGGCGGCATGGGGAAGATCGCACGGGGGCCCAAAAACATCCCGGCCAGTGAATATGTCACCTCCGGGATGCCCTCTTTCGCCGAAGGAGCCTTCTACTGGATGCAGTGGGCCGGGGCCGACACGACCCTGCTGAATCTTCATGAAGACGACTACACATCCGACTACGCCGACCGTGGCGCCTGGGTGGGCTGGATGTCGGGCGGCTCCCGCACCAATCCGGAAGGAACAGGCTTAGGGATCCCGATCGACCTGTCCTTCGCCTTCCACACCGATGCCGGCACCTCACCGGACGACTCGATCGTCGGAACCCTTGCGATCTACACCCTGATGGCAGACGGAGAGCGGAGGTTTCCGAACGGAGAAGACCGGATGCAGCAACGGACCTTCGCGGACTATACCCAGACCCAGATCGTCGAGGACATCCGGCGGTGCTATGAGCCGGAATGGAGCCGGAGGGGTCTCTGGGACAAGTCCTACAGCGAGTCACGCACAGCAACGGTGCCGGCTATGCTGCTGGAACTCCTTTCCCACCAGAACTTCGCCGACATGAAATACGGACTCGACCCCTCCTTCCGTTTCGCCGTAAGTCGCGCCGTTTACAAGGGGATGCTGAAATACCTCAGCAGCCGGTACGGTTGCGATTATGTGGTTCAACCGCTTCCGGTCCGTGCTTTCGCGACTTCTTTCCGAAGTCTTCCGGATCACGGAGAACCTGGCCGGATCCGCTTGAGCTGGAAGGCGACCGTCGATTCCCTTGAATCAACCGCAGAGCCGAAAGGATACATCCTCTACACCCGTATCGACGACGGTGCCTTCGACCGCGGACGCGTTCTGGAAGATACCTTCCGTTCCGGAGAATTCATCTGTGTCGAATTGAACATCGATCCGGGACACATCTACAGCTACCGCATCGCTGCCTTCAACGACGGGGGCGAAAGTTTTCCTTCCGAAACCCTGAGCGTCGGGGTGCCCGGCAGCTGCAACGGCAGAACCGTCCTTATCGTGAACAATTTCACCCGGGTTTCTCCTCCGGCTTGGTTCGACACCCCGGAATATGCCGGCTTCGACAACGGACTGGACGCAGGGGTCCCGTATCTGCGNGAAATCAATTTTATCGGGGAGCAGTACCNGTTCCGCCGCGAGCTTCCNTGGATNGATGACGACAGCCCGGGATTCGGGGCTTCGTACACCGACCAGGCCGGAAAAGTGATTCCCGGCAACACCTTCGACTTTACCGGCATCCACGGAAAGGCATTGATGAAATCCGGCTACGCCTTCCATTCAGCCGGTGTGGAGGCCTTTTCGCAGGACTACTTTCTCGCCGAAGNAGCAGCCGTCGTGGATCTGCTCTGTGGAAAACAGGTNACGACCCCGGTGGGGAACGGACGGGTTCCGCCCAAATATCAAGTCTTTCCGATCGCCCTTCAACGCGCTCTGAAACGATACACCGCTGAAGGCGGTAGCTTGCTGGTCTCCGGTTCCAACATCGGAACGGACGTCTGGGACAAGGTCTTCCCGGTGGAAGCGGACAGCGCCTACACCGCTGAAACGAAGGCTTTCGTCGAAACGACGCTCGGCTACCGCTGGCTGACCAATTATGCCACCCGCTCCGCCACGGTATGGCCCATGCGGAACGACTGTATGGATCTGACCGCCCGCCTCGGCAGGATCAGTTATTACCGGGAACGGAACGAACGGATCTACAATGTCGAAACGGCTGACGGTATCCTGCCTGCCTCCGACCGGGCGTGCACCGTGCTCCGGTACACGGATACCAACATCTCCGCAGCTACCTGTTTCGAGGGACAAGGCTACCGGACCGTCTGCCTCGGATTCCCGATCGAAGTGATCAAAAAGCAGGAAGACATCGACGACCTGATCCAGACCATCATGACTTTTCTAACCTGCGTAAATGAATGACACCCAGAGATTCCAAACTGATCGCGCTCCTGCAGAAGGAGGTAAAACCCGCCCTCGGCTGCACCGAGCCCATCGCTGTATCGCTTGCTGTCGCGAAAGCAGTCGAAGTGCTGGCGGAACACGGATCCGACTGTGAACCGGCTTGTCCGCTGTGGCGGCTGACCGCCGCGTTCCGGATCCGCATCGCGGTCAGCGGCAACATCCTGAAGAACGGGCTGGGGGTCGGTATCCCGGGCACAGACATGATCGGCCTGGACATCGCCGCCGCGCTCGGCGCCGTCTGCGGCAAGTCCGCCTACGGGCTCGAAGTGTTGAAGGACGTCTCCGAAGCTGCCGTCAGCCGGGCGAAAGAACTGGTCAAGACCAAGAAAGTAATCCTGGAGGTTGCGGAGACCCCCCACCTGCTGTACATCCAGGCATCCGTCCGCCTGGAAAATAAGAACGGAACTGCGGAAACGACTGCCGGCGAGGAAGCCCTTGCAGTCATTCGGGACGACCACGACAATTTTGTTGAAACCCGTTTCGCAGGCAAAGTTCTTGAAACCGTGCGGAACAGTCCTTCGGATCCTGTTTCCGACGCATGCCCGGACGATTATGATCTAACCGTACGGGAGATTTACGATTTCACCCTCCGGGCTGACGATGCGGACATCGCCTTTATTCTGGAGGGCCGCAGACTGAATCTCGCCCTGGCCGTGGAAGGCTTGAAGGGAGACTATGGGCTCGGAGTCGGAAAAACCATCCGGGAGAACCAATACGAAGTGTTCGGAGACGACTTCATGAGTTTCGCCATGGGGATGACCGCAGCGGCTTCCGATGCCCGAATGGCCGGATGCAAACTGCCCGCGATGAGCAATTCAGGAAGCGGGAACCAGGGCATCACCGTCAGCATGCCCGTGATCGCCTATGCGATGAAGTACGGCGTTACGGAGCAACAATTGGCGAGAGCCTTGATCTTGAGCAATCTGGTCGCCATCCACATCAAACACTATCTGGGCAAACTGTCCGCGCTCTGCGGCTGTGTGATTGCATCCACCGGATCCGCCTGTGGACTGGTGTATCTCCGGGGAGGATCCTATGAACAAGTGTGCGCCGCGATCAAGAACATGATCGGCAACATCACGGGGATGGTCTGCGACGGAGCGAAGGTCGGCTGCGCCATGAAGGTCGCCTCCGGGGTCTCGAGCGCGGTGCAATCCTGCGTGCTGGCCCTCCGAGACACTTGCATCCAAGAGACGGACGGAATCATCGACAAGGACATCGAAAAAACGATCCGAAACCTGGGCAGGATCGGATCGTTCGGAATGCAGTCAACTGATCGGTTGATTCAGGAGATCATGCTACGCAAATGATCTATTCGTTGATCTTCTCGGCCCGGTCGATCAAGCGCAGCAGCTCTTCCCGCAGTCTGTACTGGTAATCGTCCGCACCTATCACCTTCATGCTGTTCTCCACCAGGTCATAGGCAAGCCGGTAGGAAGCGGTGCCCGCATATTCGGAATGGCGCAGCAGCATGCCGTAGGCGGCGACGCCTGACGCGAATGACAGGTTGGGACTCATTTTGGAACCGTCGGAGGTGGTCACATCGGATTCCAGGAGGACGCTCTCGTCTCCCAACTGTTTTTTGTAGCGGAAATCGAATTTCGCGAGCGCTTTACGCGGACGGGTTCCCCAGTCCGCGCCGGGCACGATTTCGTAGAGGGCGGTAATGGTCTGTCCGGCCCCGATCTCTCCCGCGTCCTTCCGGTCGTTCTCGAAGTCTTCATTCTCCATCACCCGATTTTCATAACCGATCAACCGGTAGCTTTCCACCATCGTCGGATCGAAGGTCACCTGGGCCTTGCCGTCGTTCGCGACCGCCAGGAAGCGGGCGCGCTCGTTCACGAAGACCTTGGTCATCTCTCCTTCCGAATCGATGTATTGATAGGTGCCGTTCCCCTTGTTGGAGACCGTCTCCATCATCGCATCGTTGAGGTTACCCATGCCGAATCCGCAGATCGTAATGTAGATGCCCTTTTGCGCGTAATTCTGCGCGAGTTCCAAAATCGCGTCCGTAGAGGATTCCCCGACATTGAAATCCCCGTCGGTCCCCATGATCACGCGGTTGTTGCCGCCGTCGATGTAATTGCGCAGGGCTTCTTCATAGGCCATCCGCATGCCGGCGCCTCCCGCGGTCGAGCCATAGGCAGACAACTCCCTGATCGCCGACTTGATCTTGGCTGCCTCGCTCACAGGCGTGGACTCCAGCACCTTGCGGACTCCGCTTGCATAGGTCACGATCGCGATCCGATCCTTTGGATTCAGGTAGTCCACCAGAGTCAAGAGGCTCTTTTTCAGCAGCGGCAGTTTGTCGTCGGAATCCATCGAACCCGAGACATCGACCAGGAACACGAAATTGGCGAGCGGGACCTTGGCGACGGAAAGCGACTGCCCTTTGATGCCGAGCCGCATCAGGTGATGAGTTTCGTTCCAGGGACAGGGCCCGACTTCGGAATTGATGGCGACGTTCTTTCCGTCAGACGGATCCGGATAGTCAAAGGTGAAGTAGTTCAGGAACTCTTCGATCCGTACAGACGATTTATCCGGGAAATGACCTTGCATGATGTTTCGGCGCATGTAGGCGTACGAAGCCCCGTCGGCATCGACCGAGAAGGTAGAGACAGGGACGTCCGCCGTCTTGATGAACGGGTTGTCCTTGAATTCCGAGAACCGATCTCCGGTCTGTTCAGGGGATCCGGGATGGCCTAGAAGCATTTCTCCATCCATTTTCATGTGCAGGGAATCATATTCACCATCTTTTGGGAAGGAGCAAGCCGCAAGCATTCCGGCGAAAAGGGCAACGAGGGCCCAATGGTACAAAGAGTGTTTCATATCGTTTCAATTAAGTCTAGTCAAAGTAGCGGGACTTTACACTTCTAAATGCGGCGCAACTGAAATCTTGCATCCCGGAAAGTAAAATACTTCTTTCTTGCAGTTAGGAAAATAATGCCTATTTTTGTTAATGATAAAACGACACCCCTGAACGCCCGCGGCATTCATTCATAACGCTTGAATTTTACGACATGAGACGTTTCTATATCTTTTCCGCTTTCGCAGCCGCGGTGCTGCTCTTCACCTCGGTGGACAACACCCGCGGCGGATATCCCATCTCTCCGGTACAGTTCACATCCGTCAAGGTCACAGATTCCTTCTGGGGACAGCGGCTCAAAGCCTCCCGGGAAGTGACCATCCCGTTGGCCTTCAGAAAATGCGAAGAAACGGGGCGGTACGAGAATTTCGTGAAGGCGGCCCATCCCAGCGTCATTTATGAAGTAAAGGGGTTTTCCTTCGACGACACGGATGTATACAAAACCATCGAAGGGGCCAGCTATATTCTCCAGACCTATCCCGACAAGAAACTGGAAGCATACATTGACAGCGTGCTGGTAATCGTATGCGCGGCGCAGGAACCCGACGGCTACCTCTACACCTCGCGAACCATGAATCCGAAACATCCCCACCAATGGGCCGGCGAGAAGCGCTGGGAAAAGGTGGAGGATCTGAGCCATGAGTTCTACAATCTCGGGCATATGGTCGAAGGTGCTATCGCCTACTATCAGGCCACCGGGAAACGGAATTTCCTGGACATCGCGATCCGGTACGCAGACTGCGTCTGCCGGGAGGTGGGTGACGGGCCGGGCCAGGTCGCACGTGTCCCCGGCCACCAGATCGCGGAAATGGCGCTTGCCAAACTCTACCTCGTGACCGGTGACAGGAAGTATCTCGACCAGGCCAAGTTTTTCCTGGACAAACGGGGCACAACCTCCAAGCGGGATGCATACAACCAGTCGTACCTTCCCGTCCTGCAGCAGGACGAGGCAGTCGGACATGCCGTGCGCGCGACGTACATGTACGCCGGAATGGCCGATGTGGCCGCTCTCACCCACGACCAGGGCTACATCGATGCCATCGACCGGATCTGGAACAACATCGTGTCCAAGAAAATCTACATCACTGGCGGCATCGGTTCCACCCATTCCGGGGAGGCCTTCGGGGAAAATTACAAACTTCCGAATATGTCCGCCTACTGCGAGACCTGCGCCGCGATCGGCAATGTCTACATGAACCACCGGATGTTTCTCCTGCACGGAGACTCCAAATACTATGACGTGCTGGAAAGGACGCTCTACAACGGACTGATTTCCGGAGTGTCCTTGAAGGGGGACGGATTCTTCTATCCGAATCCGCTTGAATCCGCCGGTCAGCACCGGAGGGAACCGTGGTTCGGCTGCGCCTGCTGTCCGTCCAATATCTGCCGTTTTATCCCTTCTGTTCCCGGTTATGTCTATGCGGTACGGGATGACGACCTCTATGTCAATCTCTATATGTCCAACACCCTGACGGAGAAGATCAAAGGCAAGGAAGTCGTGCTCAGCCAAAAGACCGGCTATCCCTGGGATGGAGACATCGTCCTTACGATCGATAAGAATGCGGCCAAGGACTTCACGGTCAAGCTCCGCATTCCGGGATGGGTGCGGGGAGAGGTGGTGCCCAGCGACTTGTACGCCTACAAAGACGGCAAACAACTCGGCTACAGGGTGACCGTGAACGGGGAAGACGTCCAATCCGACCTCGATAAAGGGTATTTCACCGTGACCCGCAGATGGAAGAAAGGGGATACGATCCGTCTCCATCTGGACATGGAGCCCCGCGTCGTGCAGGCTAACTCCCAAGTCAAGGCGGACGAAGGACGCATCGCCATTGAAAAAGGCCCGATCGTGTACTGCGCCGAATGGCCGGACAATGATTTCCCGGTGCGCAGCGTGCTGATGAATCAGGAGCCCCGTCTGACAGTCGTCCGCCGAGACGACCTGCTCTATGGGCTCGACCAGATCCAAACACCTGCCCAGACTCTCGCCTTCGACGAGAGCGGACACCTGGTGGCCCGGGATATTACCCTGACCTTGATCCCCTACTACGCCTGGTGCCAGCGCGGATCAGGGGAAATGGTCGTCTGGCTCCCGCAGCAGCTGCGCGCGACCAAGCCCGTCATGCCCCCGACTATTCCTGCGGTCAGTATGAATGGAAAATTAAATAATCGTACTATAACATCATGAAAAAAATCTTTTTCACGGCCGGCGCGGCCATCATTGCCGCCCTTGCCGCTGTCGGATGCAGTCAGAAACCTGCGCTGACCAAATCCGGATTGAATCCGGCGGATTTCGATTCCGAGTACAACGGACAGAAGACTGCGTTGTACACCCTCACCAACAGTAAGGGGGTGGAGGTCTGCATCACCAATTTCGGCGGACGAATCGTATCCGTCATAGTCCCCGATCGGAACGGAGCGTTCCAGGATGTCGTGTTGGGCTTCGACAAGGTTTCCGACTATTTCCCGGAGAAGCACGCGACAGATTTCGGCGCGGTGATCGGCCGCTATGCCAACCGAATCAACCAAGGCCGGTTCACCTTGGACGGCACGGAATATCAACTGGCCCAGAACAACTTCGGCCATTGTCTTCACGGCGGCCCGAAAGGCTGGCAATACCACGTCTTTACCGTTTTAGAATCAGATTCGGAACATGTGAAGTTGGAACTGATCTCCCCCGACGGTGACGAGAACTTCCCGGGAACCGTAAAGGCCTATGTGACCTATACCCTGATGGAGGACAATTCCCTGGACATCCGCTATGAAGCCATTACAGACGCTCCGACCATCATCAACATGACGAATCATTCGTACTTCAACCTCTCCGGAGACCCTGCGAACCACAACATAACCGAAAACGAACTCTACGTGAATGCCGCGACCTTCACCCCGGTGGACTCCACATTCATGACTACGGGTGAGATTCTCTCGGTAGCCGGCACACCCATGGACTTCACCCAGCCGAAGCAAATCGGCCGTGACATCAACCGGCGAGACTTCGATCAGATCGCTTTCGGCAACGGATACGACCACAACTTTGTGCTGGATACGCAGCGCGACGATTCCGTCGTAGCGCTGGAATGCTACAGCCCTGCCAGCGGCATCGTGTTGAAGGTATACACCGACGAGCCGGGCATCCAGGTTTATTCCGGCAACTTCCTCGACGGTACCACGGTGGGTAAAAAAGGCGTGACCTACCAGCAGCGTTCCGCCATCTGCTTCGAGACGCAGAAGTATCCAGACACCCCCAACAAGCCGGATTGGCCCTCCGCCGTGCTTCGTCCCGGAGAAACGTACAGCAGTCATTGCGTGTTCGCATTCGCTACCCGATAAGTCAAGAACATGAACTTCATTGAAGCCATCCGGCAGTCCGGTTTTGCAGGCGTCGACTTCGCTATTGTCGCCGGCTATCTCATCATACTTGTCTTTCTCGGCCTTTTCATCGGAAGAAACAAGAAAGGGAAGCAGAAAAGCGCCAACGACTATTTTCTAGCAGGCAATACCCTTACTTGGTGGGCGGTTGGCGCCTCGCTCATAGCCGCCAACATTTCCGCGGAGCAGTTTATCGGCATGTCAGGT
>JGI24711J26586_10001033_pt1 | contig 21672 bp, 23 predicted proteins | sample BioPla3DNA1_FD_26586 | JGI IMG/M metagenome (IMG submission 26586)
TAAAGTTATTTCAAGCCTTTCAAGGAAAGAATCAATTAGTTAAAAGTTAACAAATTGATCCTAGAGGTTTTCAACATAAATTTATGAAGAACTAAATTTTTTAAATTGCAATGAATTATAATGATAAATATTACCAATAAGAAAATAAATATAGAACTTCCTGATTTTTAGAGGAATTATTTTTGTTTCTTCTGTCTTTTTATCTGGATAAATAGAAGATAAATGCTAAGTAAGAGTAAAGACGCTGAGGCAAACAGGAAGATCCTGTTCATAGAGCTGTAGTATATAATGATACTGCAGATTAGAGGACCTGTAAGATTACCAAGCTGCTGAAAACTGTAGATTAGAGCATAGGCTTTGGTGTGATGTTCTTTTTGAATATGTTTTGCTGTGATTGAATGAACGCATGGCGCGCAGGCACAGATACAGGCTCCAAAAAGAAACTGAATAAGCGCAAAGATATAGATATCAGGGAATGCATAGGCTATAAGGTAAAAAATGGCAGCACCTAGCACACTCAAATGCATAACACGTAAAAAGCCGTTTTGAGTGCCAGCTCTTCCCCATAGTGGAGCTGCAATTGCGCCTGATATTCCGCTTAATGAGAATATAATGCCTGACAGGGCAATTGATTCATTATTGTCAGTAAGATTCTGCACATAGGTTGAAAGCATAGGCACAATCATCATGATGACCATAGCATTGACAAAAATGCATGAGCATAGAGACTGAATTATAGGATCGGATAAAAGGCCTTTAATGGTGGTGTGATCTTTTACTTCATTATCTTTATTATCATTCTTAGGTTCATGAATAAAGATGACATTAACTACAAGAAGCAGAGTAACCACTGTCAGAACAATCAGAAAACATTCGCGTACACCAAAGAGCTGAGCAATGATACCGCCTATAATAGGGCCTAAAATAGTACCGATTAAATTAGAGCTTTGTATAAATCCAAGATTAGTACCTGTTTTATCTTTATCTGAATAGGCACTTACAAGACCTAAAAAAGCAGGTGTTATACCTGAGGCAAGCCCCTGAAAGGCACGAGCAAGACAAAGCTGCAGTGGAGTCTTTGCAAAGGCACAGAAAAGATACGAGATTGCAAGTAATACAAGCACTCTCATGAGCATAGTCTTTTTTCCAAAGATATCAGCAAATTTACCCCATACAGGTGATATAACCATACTTACTACAAAAGTAACTGAATAGCATAAGGCTGTATACAGATATAAACTCTCTGCAGGACACTGTAACTGGGTTTTTAAATACAGTGGCAGGAATGGCATCACCAGAGTGTTAGAGCTACTTAAGAGCAGCATATTGCAGATAAGCAGCACAAGGGTAAATTTATTGTCTTTCATAGAAAAAATTATACCTTCTATTAGGTATCATAACTATCTATGAAATAAAAAAATGCAGTATCCGATCTATTATTTACTAATATCAGGAGATAACCTGATATTAGATAATGCTAGGCTCCGATAATTGAGACGGCTCTGTCAACAACACTACCTAGGATATATAGATTTGATGATTCTTCTTTTGTCAGGAATTCATCTTCATATGAGGTATTATCAGAGCGAATGATTAGACCGCCACAAAGAGGAGCAATAAGTCTTTTTACATGTAGTCCCTTCTGATCGCAGAAAGCATAAATTTCGCCATCAATGACATGCTCGGGGCAGAGCAGTCTACAACTACATAGTCTGTCTCCATTACGGATTAAAGGCTCCATGCTATCGCCTAGAACTTTAAAGCTTTTACAAAGACTTGCATCTAAAATACCTTACTTTTCAAAGTAGTTTTTATGAAAAGCGGTAATTCTGTCGTATTTGAATTCGGTGAACTTTACTTTATGAGATTCAACATTATAAGTGACCTCATAGCGAGAGATCTTATTAGTAGTCCTTATCATATAAAGCACTGTCCTCACAGATATCCTCGTCCTTGCCGAAAATCAGTTTCAGTAAAGGCATATCAAGGGCTGTGGCAATTCTGATTGCTGTGTCTACTTTTAAATTTTTGATCTTACCGTTAATGATTTGAGATAAACCACCTTCAGATATTTGAGCTTTTGAAGCTATTTCAAAGCTAGTCATCCTTTTTGCGTATAACGCGTTTTTAATGCGCATACCGATAGTATCTTTAGTCATATTTATAACCTTTATAGTAGTTGTTATAAACTTAGTATAACTATCTGTGTAACAGAAAAACGAAATGATCAAATATGGGGCTAAATTCTTTTAATTTGACCTATAAGTTATCAGAAATGACAACCTATAAGCCATATAAAGTGAGTGGCTGTTTAATAAAAATTACAACTGATACTATACTTCTTTTTGTGCATTAGCATCGGCTGTGACATGTTTTACTACACTTGTAGAGTTTGCCTTGTCCTTAAAGTCTGCAGGTGCGAGGAATAAAAGATACAAACCTAACAAGACAAGAGTACTGCCTGCGAATATGTAAACATAGCTAAAAGAAAGCAAACCGACAATTATACTACCAACTATGGGACCTATTGCTCCTCCTAGCATTTGGGCTGATGACAGGATCCCAAAGCTGATGCCACGGGCATTTGGCGGAGTGATTAAAACTAATATTGAGTTAAATGAGGGGAAAATACCTGAGAAACACAGTCCAACTAAAAACTGAGTAATACCAAATAGCAACAGGTTATCTGGAAGGCTTTGAATTATCATTAGAGTTCCTGCACCAAGACAGGCTACAGTTACAGCGTTATAAAATCCTTTTTTCTGACCTGCACGTCCCCAGAAAGGAGATGACATGGCTCCTGCAAAACCGCCAAAGGATAGAATAATGCCAGAGAGCAGTACCACATCCATTGTGCTTTTATTGAGTGACTGAACATAAAGAGCCATTATCGGCTGGATCTGCATTATTACCGCGTTAGCAACTAACATGCCCACCATAAGAATAATGATGTTTTTATCTTTTAATAATGTCTTAGATGTTGTTTTTTCAAGTGGTTTACCGTTTATAGAAGTTACAGCAGGAGGCTCTTTGATGAAAAAGATAGTGCTAATACAGATTAGTGATAATACAGCCGAGCCTATAAAGAATGAATGGCGCATGCCAAATCCCATGGATAAAAGACCGCCAAACAAAGGGCCTAAAACACCACCAGTAATATTAGCACTCTGCATAAGTCCCATGCTAAGACCTAATCTGTTTTTAGGCACATAAGCTGAAATCATGATAAGACATGCTGGCCACAAACCAGCGGCAATACCCTGAAAAGCACGGACTAAAAACAACTGCAATGGGGTATGCACTGTACCTGCTAAAAAGTAGGTTACGGAAAGTAACAGACTTGATCTAATAATCATGGATTTCTTGCCGATTTTATCGCTTAACTTTCCCCATAGAGGAGCTGCAAAAGAACTGATANCAAAGGTGATGGCAAAGCAGGCGCCTGACCACATGGAAATAGAATCATATGATGCGTGTAATTCCTTTTCAAGATATAAAGGAAGGAATGGTATCAGCATGGTGTAGCTTGCGCTCATTAAAAGCGCAAAACTCACCATAAAAGCAAGAATTATTTTCCAGTTCATGATTTTTTTCTAATTCTTTGTATGTTTTTTATTGTAGCTTCCTAGTATATCGCTAATTTTTCTTAACAGTGAATGTTAGAAAAAATTATCACTTTATTAAATATAGTAGAGATTTTTTTTCTTACCTTGTTAATGACATAATATGCATTTTGCAGAAAATAAAGAATAGTTTCTTGCAAATTCTATTGTCTTGATAAAGATAAAAAGAAGTGGAAGCAGATATATGATAGTGCGACATCAGCTGCACTATCTTTTAATGTTAGATTACTTTACTAGAGTTTTAATAAAGTCCAGAACGCCTTTTGATGTTTCTTCATTGCGAAGAGCGTATTCAATAAAGGTCTTAACATAACCTAGCTTGTTGCCGCAGTCATGCTGACCTCCGACAATGTTGTATGCTTCGACATCCATCATCTGCATCAACATATCGATGGTATCGGTTAACTGGAACTCGCCACCAGCACCAATTGGTGTCTTTCTGAATAATGACCAGATCTCAGCAGGTAGCACATAACGGCCAACCACAGCATAGTTAGATGGAGCATCTTCAATCTTTGGCTTTTCAACCATGTTGTAAATCTTAGCTGACTCACCTGGTAATAGCTGTTTTTGTCCGATATCAACAATACCGTATGAGCTTACAGCCTCATCAGGTACTTTTTCGACCATGATTTGTGGTTTACCTGTCTGCTCGAAACGGTTAATCATAGCAGAGATGTTGTCAGTAGCAAGATTTGACTTCTTTTCATCAATGATTACATCCGGAAGAATAACTGCAAAAGGATTCTTGCCAACAATAGGGAATGCACACTGAATAGCGTGAGCTAGTCCCTTTGATTCCCCCTGACGCACACTTAGAATAGAAACATCGCGAGGAATGATATTCTGAACCTCTTCTAAAAGCTGTCTTTTAACACGTTTTTCTAGTGTAGCTTCAAGCTCAAATGAAGTATCAAAATGGTTTTCAATTGTATTCTTTGAGGAATGAGTAATAAGTACGATGTTCTTAATACCTGCCTTAACAGCTTCTGCAACCACATACTGAATTAGTGGTTTATCAACTAAAGGCATCATTTCCTTTGGAATAGCCTTAGTGGCAGGAAGCAATCTTGTGCCTAAACCTGCGACTGGAATAACACCGTATTTAATATTTCCGAAATTCTGATCTGGCATGAGATTTTTCCACAAAATTTTATTTTTTCTTTTCGCCTAATTGTACTGCAATTTCTGGGTATTTAAAAAATAAAACAGACATACTGATTATTGCAAATACGCCATTGATAATTGCGTTTCCAAAAGTTTTATAATCAACCCACAGCTCTTCAGCGCACTCTTGTGTTACGCCGAATAAATCAGTTAAATAAAAGGCAATTACCACATTTAGTAAGCCTGAGAAAAAGAAGAAAATCATCCACATAAGGCCTAATGTGCCAAATGCTGCTGCAGGTAGTGGAAGCTCTTTTTCTAAAATATATGCAAATGGGTTTTTCTTTAAAATAAATTGGGTAACAAAAATAGTCAGGGTAAGTGCCATATTAACTACGGTTACCTTCCATTTTATAATTATAGGATCTTTTAATAAAATCGTAGGCAGACCAAAGATTAGTAGCGCTGCTACTAATATTACCTGCATACGAGAAATTTTCCTGGTAATGAAAAATTCTAAAAGTGTAGTAATAAGACATGATGCTACAATTAAAGTTGTAGCTAAAATCAGGTTTGCTGTCATCTTGTAAGAGATAAAAAAGATTGCTACAGGTAACAGCTGTAAAACTTTTAAAAACATTAAATGTATTTCCTTAGTTAGTAAAGCAATAGCTTTATCTTAATTATTTTTATTCTGTGCTAATTCAACTAGCTGATTATTATTGTTATTTTTCTTTTCTGGTATTGTAAGCTCATTCTTTAATGTTTCATTATTTTTACGGGAAGGCTCACTTAATCTAGAATAATATATGCCAAGATTGTCAGCTTTGATGATTTTTATCTGCTCATTAAGAAAACGTATCTCATCACCTAAGGTTAAATCATAACTTAAGGTTGGTTTGGTGATATTAGAGCAATCATTGATTGCAAAATGCAGTATATCGCCCTGTCTTCCGAAATAAACAAGGGAAGGCGCACACAAACCTTCTGTTAAATCTTCTGTTGATTTAACTTCATAGGCAATAGAGTTGTCGATCGCGCAACTTTCAAGATTTAAAGCTGTAAGCACGCATAAGGTTTTTGGATTAAATTTGTTTATAACCAGAGCTTTTACTGGATCACAAAACGCACAGCTTGAAACCTTAGCTCCGTTTTTTGAGGTTATATCAAAAGTAATTTTCTCATCTTCATTGCTCAAAACCGGGTAGAGACCCTGAGGAATGGTGATGGCACCGCTTATAGTATCGTGCTTAATATCAAGAAATGATTTGATGCAGGTTTTATCTGCAATCTTTAAAGAAGAACCAACAGCTGCAAATGCTGTTTCGTCTGTTTTGGGTCTGAAAGTAGTAGAGCAGGTCTTATCCTCGCCTTTTGCATTTGCAAAATCTGCGCTAAATACTGAAAGGATAATAAAAAAATACGCTAAACTCTTCATATTCCTAGTATATCAAAAAAATACTGTTTCAATTGTCAGGAATACTTAATTTAGCGTATTTTTAGCTATATTTTGTAATTCTTTGTCTAACTTAACAAATCTTTATTCTTACTCTTTGAAAACACCAAAGTGCTGCATAGAGAAGCAAACTCTCTGCTCAATTGTAAACCTGTGTTTCTTGGTTAATGCCTCAATCAGTCTTAGTCTTGGCAGAAGACCTGCATTGTTGCAAATCTGAATTGCAAGACCAGGACGAGCGTTTAACTCAAGAAGCATAGGCCCTTTGTCTCTATCAAGCACGATATCTGTACCGATATATCCTAAACCTGACATATCGTAGCAGGAGGCTGCAAGGGATAATACCTCATGCCAGTTGGGAACTCTAAGCTCTGCTAAAACCTTGTCAGTGTCTGGGTGAATTGAGATAGGCTCGTTGTGCTGAACAGCTCGTACTGCTCTTCCTGTTCTTACACAGATCCCAACTCCTACTGCGCCCTGATGCAGATTTGCCTTTCCATCGGATGCTGATGTTGAAAGTCTCATCATGCACATGATAGGGAAGCCCTGGAATACGATTACACGGGTATCTGGTACACCATCATAGCTGTAGCCTGAAAACACATTATCAAAGTGAATCAGTTCTTCAATAAGAGCAATATCAGGTTTACCACCTAATGAGAAAAGGCCTGCAAGAATATTGGTGATATGACGCTTTAACTCATGCTCTGTGATTTCCTGACCTGAGGTTTTAATAAAGTTACCAGTGGTCTTACTTTTATCCTTGATAACAAGAATGCCTTTACCGCCTGAGCCGTGAGCTGGCTTAATACAGAACTCAGTATGGTCACCGATAATATCTAAATCAGCATTAACCTCAGGCAGATTCTTAATTGAGCCCAAAAGCTTTGGAGTTTTTACATTATTTTTTAAAGCAATCTTTTTAGTTAAAAGCTTGTTATCAACTAATGGGTATAAAGAGCGCTTATTGTATCTTCCAATGTAATTTACATTACGCTGGTTCATACCCATAATGCCATCTTCGGCCATTTCAAAAGGCGATGCATATCTTTGTGCAAAGTCTTTAATTTTATCTAAAAGAATCATTATTGCTGATCCTTCTTCTCGTCTTTAGACTGATTCTCCTGATCAATCTGATCCTGAGCCTCATTCTTCCATTTACGATAAGTGTTGTGAGGATCTGACTTTAACTCGTTTAATTCTTCTTTAAGACGAGTTGATTCATGTACGTTCTGATCGCCGTTCTGATATAGAGAAATCTGCTTAGCAAGTGGCTTGAATCTCTTTAACTCAGATAATCTAAAGCCGGTGTAGTTACCCATGATTAGAACAAGAGATAGCAGTACAAACTGTAAACCAAGGAAGTTATAGGTAAAGTGCTGAATAAAGAAGCTGGTCATAGACAGGTATGCGCATACTGCAACAAACAGTGAACCTCCACCTTGTTTAATAACCTCTTTATATCCTTCTTCTTCCCAGAGAATACTCATTCTCTCAATAGTCCATGAAAGAATAATCATAGGGAAGAAGGTGATTTTAATACCTTCTGTTAAACCAATCTTATAGGTTAACAGTGAGATTAGACCGATAAGGCCAATAACGGTAATAATTACCGCGGAAATTCTGGCTACCAATAGCAGATTCAGGTAAGATAGCCATGATCTTACGATAAGACCTACACCTACAATGCTTACAAAGCCGATTAGACCAATCCATAAGGAGGTCTGAAGGAATGACATTGCAATAAGAACAGGCATGAATGTACCTGATGTCTTAATACCTACAATAACTCTCAAGAATACGACAATAACCACACCGATAGGTAAGAGCAATAATCCCTTAAACAGTGACTGCTCTTCAAGTGGTAGTAATGATAGTGAGAAAGGAACAAGCTCTTCTCCTGCTGCAATATCTACATTAGCCTTGCGTTTACCTGCTTCAATAGCACTTACTGAACTGTTCATTGTGGTGAAGGTTACGCGAGCGTATCTGCCACCTGCAATATCAAGTAATGAGTTACCGTTGTCAGTCCAGATCATCTGATTACTCTCAAGACCAGTCTTGCCAGATGCTGGGTTGAAGATCTTGTACTCGGTATTATTAAATACTGCTACATAATTTTTTAGCTTCTGATTACGACGGCCATCGTTTAAATCAAGAATTGAAACAACACGAGCGTGTATTTTACCGATTTGCAGGATATTTACAAGTAACTCAGAGCGTTTGTACTTTGAGGAAAGTAAAGAGGTTATTTCACTATCCTGATTTAACTCATGAATAACCTGTGTTGCAAAAGAGTAAGGGCTTGAGCTTCTTGACATTGCAGTCTGTGCAATTCCTGCCATTGCAGTGGCGTAAGGCTCTGGTTCGGTGTTTTCTGATAGAGCAGGAACAATCATTGATGATGCCTTTGCATCAGGATCAACCAGGATATCTGCTCTGTAGTAAAGGATCTGAAGTCCCTGTGGATTACGCTTGGTCCATTCTACATAATTGCAGTTGTCTTTTTTAACGTAGTTAACGCCATAACCTAAGCTTGCAGTGTTGTGGTCTAACTGAGTAAATCCAGGCTGTACTGCAGGCAGAGCAAATGAAAGCTCGGATGCCATATTAGCTTTTGGCTCAAACTCGACTCGAGCCTCAACATTCCAGATAATCTTCTGGTTATTTGGTAGGAAAGGAATATCAAAGGTGATTCTCTGATATGCAATTAAAAGGATACCTGCAAGAAATAAAATTGCAGTTACAAAATAAAATAAACCGCGGGAGACCATTTTTGTACCTTAATCTTTACTAGATCAGTGAGTAATTTACTACTAGATTATTTAACTTTTTTACCGTCTGTATTAGCTTTTGTTTTTGAAGTTGCTTTCTTTTCAGGAGTTTCCTTTAGAACTTTCTTTTCTGCAACATCTTTTGCCGGCTTCCTTTTGTCAACTTTAGTAGTTGGAATTTTGCCTTCATCGGTTTCAATCTTGTTGCTTACAGATGGTAATGACAATTTAGGATCAGTACCAAGACTTTCTGTTCCGTCTTCAGATACAGTAGCAATCTGACCGCCTAAATCCTCAGCTTTCTTTTTGTCGTATTCTTCGTTCAGGTTTATGCCGTTTTTAACAGCCTCGTTATATGCGTCAATGCTTACAATCAAAAGACCGTCTTTATCAGCGCGCTTTTGAATCTTCTGGCGGGCAACATCAACTACAGCAATGTCTGTAAGCAGAGGTCTGCCAATAAGCAGTGCATACTGCATTTTTGATCTGTCAACGAGGTTGAACTCGGCGCTAGTTGAGTAATCACCAATTTTTACGTTCAAGCGAACGATAGGGCGATAGCTGAATCCTTCAAATGATGATTGAACAAGTCGTGTCTGTCTTACAAAAGGAGCTTCCATATCAATGGTTCTGTCATTGTGAATGATCTGGAAACGGATCCACTTTTTGCCGTTGCGTTCGAATTCTTTAATATTCTGAGCACTAATAGAGGACTGAGATGCACCTGTATCGATTCTAGCTACAAATGTTGCATCTGCTTCCTTTACGTATACATACTCAACAGCACCTAAAATCATTTTGCCATCAGGTGTCTGGAGGTCATAGTTTCTTAATGGTTTTAAATTCATATTGTCTCCAGTTCGTTCTCTTTGAGCTATCAGGGTGTCGTAAACAAACTGATTCTGTCTCTGGAGTGACTTTAATTCTTCTAAAACCTTTTTCTGGAAAACAGCGTTAGAGTGTTCCAGATCGGCTTTAATTTCACCCATGTGAGCTCTTTGTGCAGATAACTCACCATTAATACTGTCAATAGTACCCTTAATCTGGGTGAATTTATCATTAATTTGATTTGTATCCTGGGCTGCGAAGGCCATCTGGCATGAAAGTAATATAGATATTGCTAATAATTTTTTTGCTTTAGGCATGATATGCGTCCATCAAGGCTTTGTTTTTTGGTTGAGAAAATATAGCACAAATTAAGACTTATAAAAGATTTGAATACATTTTTTTCTGTTTTTCTTATGACATGACGAAGAAAAATTATCGTAGTTATTGATAATAATTCTTAATTAGAGAGTCATCCGATTAATTACAATGTAATATAAACCTGTTGATGACTATCAAGGAGGATGTATGGATAATTTTTGTAGATTAAGAGCAAATCACCACGGACTTGTAGGTGAAGGTGTTAAGTTTCAGAGAATCAGACGTGTAACAGGTTATCTTGTTGGTACATCAGACCGATTCAATGATGCAAAACGTGCCGAAGAGTCACAACGTGTAAAACATATGCACGTATAGATTTGTATTTCCTCATAACCTGGTTCGGTAATGTATTTTCATGAATTCATTGCAGGATCAGGTACCTCAATAAAAAATTCACCTTATTAATATTTGTTGATTTCATTTCTTTAGCTAAAGCAAGGTTAACAAACTTTATAATTTAAAAAATAATGTATAAAAAGCACTTGCGTTATAAGTAAAAAACAAATGTTCAGATGACATTGATAATGTATAACCTATGACTATAACAACCTTAAATGTAATTCAGTAATACAATTTTTGTTATTGGCCAATAAAAATAGAAATTTTATTATAAGAAAAATACCATACCGGTATGTATCAAGCTATTTTTAACAGATTCTCTACATTTTAAGTTTATCTAAATCTTAATATCCTAAACTCTACTTTTTTGAATAAGCAGAGTTTTTATCGCAAAACACACTATATTTCAAAGAAAATGTAACCTTTTAGGTTAAAAAATGAAAAGTTCTGTCAAAATAGCCAGACTATCTTGTTTGTGTTGTATAACGCATTATAATATAAGAAATTTATTAATTTAGGTTGAGCAAAACTTCCTTAATTCATTATATTTTTTAGGAAAAATTTATGAAAAAATTATTACTAGCATCTGCATTAGTATTTGCAGCAGCATCTCAAGCAAACGCAGCATACTTTACAGCTGGTTCATCTTATTACAGCACAAGCTTAAAGCACGGTCAGGATGTTAAAAGCAAAGGCTTTAAACTTGAAGGCGGTAATGAGCTTATCTCTTTAGGTTACAAACATCAGGCAATCAATTTCGATCGCTCAAAAGATATTGATGATCTTCATACTTTGTATGGTATTGTCCATCACACCTTTGATTTAGGTGATAATTTATCATTCAATGCAAAGGGTGGTTTATCTCTAGCATGGGAAGATGATTTTAAAATTTCAAAGAACTACGGTGTTTTTGCAAGCGGAAGCTTCAATTATCAACTTGATAATGAATGGGCTGTAGAGGCAGGTGCTGGTATTGCTAAAAACAAAGTTAGAAGCGTTTTCTTCCCAGTACTGCAGGCTAAATATGGCGACCCATCACTTGAAGGTCTATCATTTGTTGTTGGTTTCCCAAAGAATGAAGCCACCTACAGATTTACAGACTGGTTTGCTCTAAGAGGCAACGTACAGTACGGCGGCTATAATTACGTTAAATTATCAGAGCACAGTTCATATGCACGCAGTGGCTACTTCTATGACAAGCAGTATACAGCTACAGTAGCAGCTGTATTTACTCCACATCCTGCTATTGAAATTGATGCTGGTGTTGCTTATGCGTTCAAGCACGAGTACAAGTTCTATAACTCAGATGGTGATTTAATCAACAAGTATAAGTTAGACAACAGCTGCAATTTCTTTGTAACTGGTGGAATTAAGTTCTAATATTAAAACTGATATAAATACTAAAACTCTGCCTGTTGTAGCAACAATTAGCAGAGTTTTTTAATTTAATAACATATAAATATAGATGTGTGGTAAAATGCGCACATTAAATTATGGCTATTGAGTAAAGATTGCTTTACTTGAATTAAGTAGCAACAAGAAATATTAGAGAATTTTATCTACAGGATTTAATATGAGTTGGCTTGAGAATCTATTACATAAGACAACATCTTCAATTACCAATAGTGCAAAACACGAGATCCCTGAGGGGGTTTGGACTAAGTGTTCATCATGTGATCAAGTATTATATAGAGCTGAACTAGAGCGTAATTTAAATGTATGTCCAAAGTGCGGACATCACATGCACATCAAGGCACGTGTTCGCTTAGACTCATTCCTAGATAAGGAAGGTCGTCTGGAAATTGCAGGCGATCTAGAGCCAAAGGATATTTTAAAGTTTAAAGACTTAAAGAAATATAAAGACAGATATACTGCAGCTCAGAAGAAGTCTGGTGAAAAAGATGGTCTTGTAGTTATCAGAGGTACTTTAAAGGGCTTACCTGTTGTAGCATGTGCTTTTGAATTCGAGTTCATGGCAGGTTCAATGGGTTCTGTTGTAGGTGCTCGTTTCTGTGCCGCTGTTGAAGAGTGTTTAAAGCATCACTGTGCCTTAATCTGTTTCTCAACATCAGGTGGTGCACGTATGCAGGAGTCTTTATTCTCTTTAATGCAGATGGCTAAGACATCTGCTGCATTAGCACGTCTTGCTAAGGCTCATTTACCTTTTATCAGCGTTATGACAGATCCTACCATGGGTGGTGTTAGTGCATCACTTGCAATGTTAGGTGATATCAACGTTGCTGAGCCAAATGCACTTATCGGTTTTGCCGGTCCTCGTGTTATCGAGCAGACCGTACGTGAGAAGCTACCTGAAGGCTTCCAACGAGCTGAGTTTCTTGTAGAAAAAGGTGCAATTGACATGATTGTTCCTCGTGCAAAGATGCGCGATGAGTTAGCAGAGCTTGTAGCTTTATTATTAGGTAGAAATGATCCTAATGTGCCATTGATTGAAGTTAAGAGTGCCACAAAGACTCATAACAAGAGAGCGTCTGGTACTAAAAATTCGGTTGAAGCACAATTAGCAGATAACAGCGTTGAAATTTAATATCTCAAATGACATCTGAAATTGTTAAAGATAAGCCAGGTTCCCTAAAAACCTGGCTTGATTATATTGAAAGCATCGATCCTAACAAGATGGAGCTTGGCCTTTCACGTGTGAAGGCTGTTTTAGATAAACTCAATCTTTCATTTTTAAACAAGGTTCCTGTAATTGAAGTTGCAGGTACTAATGGAAAAGGCTCAACATCAGCTCTTATTGCAGGGATCCTGAACAACAGCAGTATTAAGACAGGCCTTTACACCTCACCTCATTTACATAAATTCAATGAAAGAGTGTGCATCAGTGGAGCGCCTGTAAAAGACGATGTTTTAGCGCAAGCATTTTCCACAGTTCATGAAAATTGTGGTGAGATTAAGCTTACTTATTTTGAATACACAACACTTGCCGCCCTTGTATGTTTCTCCATTGAGAAGGTTGATGCCGTTGTATTAGAGGTTGGCTTAGGCGGCAGATTAGATGCTGTAAATGTTGTTGATGCAAATATAAGCGTCATTACATCAATTGGTCTTGACCACATAAGAATTCTAGGTGATACCATCGAAAAGATTGCCTTTGAAAAGGCTGGTGTCATTAAGGAACACTCAAAAGTTGTTACAGGCGTAATTGATAAGAGTGCTCTTGATGTTATAAAGGCAGAGGCAAAAAAGAGAGGCGCTACTGTCTTTGTTGAGAATGAGGATTTTGAAGGACAGTTTGATGATGGCTTTAAATATATTGAAAAGAAGTCTCTTAATCTTACAACCTTTATGCTTCCATATCCTAAAATACCTTACTGTTGCGCACCTGCAGCCATTAAGGTAATAATACTGCTACGTGAGATGGGATTAAATATTCCATCAAAGGCTGTAATTGATGCGATTAAAACAGTTGCACTTCCAGGACGCATGCAGCTTGTATCTGTAAATCCTACAATTTACCTTGATGTAGCACATAATCCACCTGCAGCTTTGAATCTTGTTAAGACAATCAAAAACAGACCAAAGCTTGCAAATCGTTATGCGCTAATTGGTATGTTAAAGGATAAGGATATTGAATCTGTAATTAAGATTATTTCTCATTCCTTTGATGGATTTTATCTTGCAACATTGCATACAGCTCGCGGTGAGACTAAAGAGCGTTTAGAAAAAGTTTTAATTAAATGCCAAGTCCCTCAATCTTTGATAAAATCTTACCATAATGTTAAGGACGCGGTTTGTGCTGTCCTAAAGGATGTTCAGAAGAACGATGAAATTATTGTACTTGGCTCCTTTGTCACCGTAAGTGAAGCCATGGACGCATTAGAAATTAAATAAAAAAATAAAATAGGTAGTATAAAAATGGTAATCAGTAAAAGCATAAGAAATAGAATTGTGGGCATCTTTGTTGTCCTATCCATCATTCTGATTTTAGTTCCACTATTGTCAAACAATAATGAATCTAACAACCGTAAGTCATCAAATGATGATGGTGCAATTGCTATTACCAAACATGGGGCTGTTGTTGATGAGAATGGTGCAACAGTAGAGCATGATTACTCAGACCTTTTAGCAGGCGATGACAATTACGGTCAGATCCCTCTTAATAACAGTCAAAGCGTTTCAAACACTCAGGCTACATCTCCATTTGATGCATTAAATACCAATAACCAGGGGAATAATTTAGCTTCAAACAATATCTCAGATGCAGCTCCTATGGACGAGCCTTTTGAAACACATAAACTTGAAACTGCTCATCCAATCTCTCAGACTCCTGCAAAGCCAAATACAGTTGTTGCACAAAGCACTGTTGTAAAGCCACAACAGCAGACAGTTAAGACTGAAGTTCTAACTTCAAGCAGAAATTCAAATACTCAGGCAAAATCTGCTGCTACTCATACAACTACAGCTTCAACTAAGCTTATATCAGGTCAGTACGGCGCTCAGGTTGGTGCTTTCTCTCAGAAGTCACAGGTTGACAGTGTAATCAGTCAGTTAAAATCAGCAGGCTTTAAGGCAATTCCACATAAGATTAATGTAAACGGCAAGCAGATGACCCGCGTTTATGCTGGTGTTGCAAAAGATAAGTCTGGTATTCAGAAGATTTGTGCTCTTGTAAAATCAAGATTAAATCTTCCATGCTACGCTTCACAACTATAGGATAATCCATGCTACTTGAAGAATTAGTGTCGTATCTTTATAAATATTTAGATGCAAGATCATTTTCGTTTGACCCTTCCTTAAACGGCCTTCAAGTAGAAGGTTATAAAGAGTGCACTAACATCGCCACAGCATGTTCGGTGTCTCTAGAATCAATTGACGCTGCAATTGATTTAGGTGCTGATACCTTACTTGTGCACCATGGTTTATTCTGGAAAGGACAGATGCATCCTGTAGTAGGTCCTCTAAAAGACAGATTGTATGCGCTTTTAGAGGCTAACATCAATCTGATTGCTTATCATTTACCACTTGATGCTCATAATGTAGTGGGCAACAATAAGTATTTAGCTGACATTCTATCTTTAAACGAGCTTGATTATGTAAATCCGGGCGATCCTAAATCCATTGCTATGCAGGGCGTTTTATCTGAGCCAATGACCATAAAACAGGTTGGCCAGAGATTAGCTCAGGCTCTGCAGACAAGGGTAGAGGTATTAGGTGATGGAGATGAGAATATCCTGTTATCTGATATTGCTGTCTGCTCAGGTTCCGGATCATTTTTAATTGATGATAATATGAAGCCTGGTTTTCATGCCTTAATTACAGGCGATGTAAACACTCAGACATATCAGCTTGCTAAAGAGACCGGCACTGCAGTTTTTGTATTAGGTCATCATGCATCAGAGCAGGGGGGTGTAAAGCGTCTTGGTGATCATCTAGCTAGAAAGTTCTCGCTAGAGCATCATCACTTGCATTTTGGCCTTGAAAAGGAAAGCAAAGTATATGACGAAAATTGTGACTGATAGTGAGCTTTCAAAGGAAGCCATCCTTGTAAGAAATGCACTTATTGAGCATGGACTTGAAACTCCATGGCATGATAACGGTCTTTCTTTAGATTCAAAAAAACAGATCATTGAGGAAAACATGAAGAATATCATGGAGACCTTAGGTCTTGATTTGACTGATGACTCCCTGTGCCAGACACCTACTCGTGTAGCAAGAATGTTTGTAGATGAGGTGTTCTCTGGTCTTGATTACCGCAATTTTCCAAAAGTAAGTGTTTTTGAAAACAAGATGCACTTTGATGAGATGGTAAAGGTTTGCAATATCACTGTAACCTCCACCTGCGAGCATCACTTTTTAGTTATGGATGGTCTTGCAAAAGTTGCATATATGCCATCAGCCAAAATCATCGGTTTATCAAAGATAAACCGTATCGTGCAGTTTTTCGGCCACAGGCCTCAGGTTCAGGAGCGTCTTGCACAGCAGATTAAAGTTGCACTTCAGACCCTTTTAGATACAAAGAATGTGGCAGTAAGTATCAGTGCCACTCATTATTGTGTTAAATCACGAGGTATTAAAGATCAAACCTCACAGACCACAACCACTGCATTAGGCGGCTTATTTAAGACAAATCCATCTTCAAGACATGAGTTCTTAACAGATTAATAAGGATGTTATGCGTAAATCTGATTATAAGGTAGCTTTGATTGTTCCTGTATACAACGAACATGAAACCGTAGAGACCTTTGTAAAAACAGTATTTGAAAAACTAGAAGCCGAAATAGAGCACATTGAAATTGTGTTTATCGATGACGGTTCAAAGGATGATACTGTACAAATCATTGAGAACATTCAAAAAGAGTATGGCAATATTAGTTTAATCAAGTTATCAAGAAACTTTGGTAAGGAAGCTGCAATGTCTGCAGCTTTAGATCTTGTTCAGGCTGATGCTATTGTTCCAATTGATGTTGATTTGCAGGATCCACCAGAGCTTGTACTTGATTTTATTAAAATCTGGCGTGAAGAAGGCGTAGATAATGTCTTTGGTATTCGTGAGGATAGATCAAAGGATACTAATACCAAGAGAGTATCCTCAGAAGGCTTCTATTACGTATTCAACAAGCTTTCAGGTCGTGTTCAGATCCCATCAAATGTTGGTGATTTCAGACTGATTGACAGAAAGATTATTGATATTCTAAAGACTCTAAAAGAGCGTAACCGTTTCATGAAGGCTTTATATGCATGGCCTGGATTTACCTCAAAAGGTGTAGGTTATATGCGTCCTGAAAGAGTTGCTGGTACCACCAAGTGGAACTACTGGAAATTGTGGAACTTTGCATTAGATGGTATTTTTGCCTTCAGTTCTCTGCCACTTAGAGTATGGTCATATTTAGGTGGCTTTATTGGTGTGTTATCTTTAATCTACATGTTCTGGAATCTAATCAAGACCTTAGTATTAGGTAACTCAACACCAGGTTATACCACCTTAATCTGCGTTATCTTGTTCTTAGGTGCAGTACAGCTTATCGGTATTGGTGTATTAGGTGAGTATATGGGACGCTTAACTGAAGAGGTTAAAGGAAGACCTGTATATGTAGCTTCAAAGATCACAGGACCATTATCAAAGCAGTTACCAAAGGGTATGTCTAATACAAGCGTTGGTATCAGCTATAACGAAGAAACTAAAAAGTAAGATAATTATGTAAAGGCAGGTTATCTTGCCTTATTTTATGTCCATGAAGAAGCTTAATCGTCCGCAGATTTATGAAATCATGCGTTTTATAATCGTAGGCGGCCTTGCTACAGTTGTTGATTTGACCGTAACAACTGTACTTGTATTTACTACTCATTTACATGAGAATTTAATTACCTCTGTAGCATTTATTATTGCCTTCTGGGTATCTTATTTTGGTCATCGCTATTTTACCTTTAAGGCAAACGGCAGCGTGGGTGCTTTCTTTTTACTGGCAATTGCAACTCTGATATTAAGAAACATCATTGTTTACCTTCTGCTTCTTACAGATATTCGTGGGTTTGCAGCTTTAATTACTGCTATGATCATTGTTACTGTAATTACATACGCAGTTGCTAAATTTAAAATCTTTAAACACAATTAACGGAGATATTGTGCGTATAGCATTAGGTGTTGAATACGAAGGTTGGCAATATGCCGGTTTTCAAAGACAAACTACTTTAAAAACTGTTCAAGGTGAGCTTGAGCGAGCTTTATCAATTATTGCTGATGAACCCATTCAATTACAATGTGCCGGCAGAACTGATGCCGGTGTAAATGCTACAGGTCAGGTTATTCATTTTGATGTAACAAAAGAGCGTTCAGACAGAGGCTGGGTAATGGGTACTAACGGCCATTTACCACCTGATATTGCAATTACCTTTGCAAAGCACGTACCTGACGATTTCCATGCTCGTTTCTCTGCTCGTGCCCGTCGCTACAGATATATTTTACAAAACTCTGTAAACAGACCTGGCATCCTCTCAAAAGGTGTTTCCATTTATCAGGGCGAGTATAACGTTGACTTAATGCAGCAGGCTGCACAATACATTATTGGTGAGCACGATTTCAGCTCATTTAGAGCTTCTGATGATGAGTCTTTAAGCTCAAACCGCTGTGTACATTTTGTGCAGGTCTCACGCATCGGCAAGTTTATTATTTTTGATATTGCGGCAAATGCATTCTTAATGCATATGGTACGCAATATCGTAGGTTCACTGCTATTAGTTGGCAATGGTACAAAGAGCGTTGAGTGGTTCTGTCAGATGTTTGATTCAAAGAATAGAGCAAACGCAGGCCCTACAGCAAAGCCATATGGATTGTATCTTGTGGATGTGACATATCCAAATGAATTTGATCTTCCTAAAAAAGATTGCATAGGTCCACTTTGGTTGCCATAATATTTATCTGTTTAATGATAAAGTGATAGAATAAGAAAAAAGTCTAGGAATCCATTATGATAAATTTACCAAACGTTTTGACCTTAATAAGATTGGGCTTGATCCCTGTTTTTATTATCCTTTTCTACTGGCCAACTGACAGATCAAATCTATACGCGGCAATTATCTTTACAATTGCAGCACTTACTGATTTTGTAGACGGTTACCTAGCCAGAAAGTTAAAACTAACTACAAAGTTTGGCGCTTTTTTAGATCCTGTAGCAGACAAGATCGTTGTATGTACAGCACTTGTTCTAATCGTAGAGCATTATGCTTTATATACCGATCCCTTATATACACATTTAGGTAAATTTATTACTATCCCTGCAATGATTATCGTAGCTCGTGAAATCACAGTTTCAGCACTAAGAGAGTGGATGGCTGAATTGGGTGAGAGGGCAAATGTTGCAGTAAGCTGGATTGGTAAGTGGAAAACCACCATTCAGTTAGTGGCAATCGCAGGTTTAATCTGGCGTATGAATGAGATTATGATTTATTCTGCAGTTGTTCTTTTAGGCATTGCTACTATCCTTACTATCTGGTCTATGGTGTTATATCTAAAAGCAGGCGCAAAATACATGAAAGAAGGCAAATAGTTCCTTTTTTTGCAAAAGCCTCAATACTTCCTAGGTTTGTATTGAGGTTTTTTATATCCTGAAAGGCAATCCTATCCTACCTTTTACTTCCTATCTGTTTGACTAAATGAAAAGCCTGTCTTTAAAATACTAAGATACGATGTTTATATGAATAAGGACTGCAGATACATAAAAGGCACGAGCAAAAGCACATGCCAAAGATATGAAATGAAAAGAAGATTACGAAAAAGGTTTATAGAACATCGTAGTTTAAATTCAATCTATCCTTGACGATGTTAGTTAGAATTTCTGCTGTCTTATCAATTCAAAAGTAGCTTGAGTCAATCATCAGATTTCTATCATCAAACTCGCTCTTACAGTCAGGGCTGTATTTCTTGCGGTGGGCACTACGAGCTTCATCAACCTTCTTAATCTTTTCGACTGCGCTTTTCTCATCCATTCCAAGCTCGGTAACACAATTGTGTAATCTTGCTTCAAAAGGAGCGTAGATACAAATGTTAAGTACATCCTTTTTATAGCGTAAAATACTGTCAGCGCAGCGGCCAACAATAATGCAGGACTCTTTGTTAGCATAGTCCTGAAAGATGTTCTTCTGCACTTCAAATACATTGTTATGAATGCAGTAAAAGAGAAATCGAAAAGATATGTTTTTCTTAAAAGAAATTTGATTTACCAGAATTCTCGTCATAGTGGCTGATTTCAGATTTCTGAACACCAAGATGACGGCCAGCTTCTTTTACAATATCTCTGTCTAGTAATTCAATTCCAAGATTTGAAGCCATTTTAAGCCCAATAATTCTACCTATTGAAGCAAACTGTCTAGAAATTGTTACTACATAATGTGATGACATTTTTAATTTCCTTAAGCTTTTACAACAACTTTTCTGTTCTTTGTGCGTTTAAATGGCGTACAAACAGTGACAAGCTAAAGTTAATTATAAAATAAATTGCAGCTGCACAACCGTACAGAACGAACACATCTGATACATTGATGGTACCTAAACCATTGTATAGGTTTGCTGCACTTAAGATCTGACGAACTCGAGACATCAGCGAAATAGTTGCAAGGTTAGCAAGATATGATGAGTCTTTAATGGTTGTAATGATCTGGCTTAGAAGTGTTGGCACTACATTACGGATAGCCTGTGGCAGAATAATTAAACCATAATCTGGACCACATTAAAGCCCTGAGAATGACCTGCCTCAAACAGTCCCTGTGGAATTGAGTTTAAAACGCCGCGGATGATCTCGGCAATAACTGATGAGGTAAAGAGGATTAAGGCAACTGATGCTTTAAACAGCAGTTTTGTCTCAACAGAGTTCAAACCAAAGAGCTTATGCGCAAAGATAGAAGGTACAGGACAGAATACCACACAGATAAAGATCCACAGTAGTAATGGTGTATTTCTGAAGATCTCAATGTAGCCTACAGCCGGGTATTTGATGATCCTGTAATTTGGAGCATTACAGTAGTTACGTACTAAAGCGAGAACAGATCCCAAGATAATAGCAAGCGATAGAGCAATTGCTGAAAAGATTAAGGTAAATAAAGTACCTTTAAAATATAAATGATAATTGCGTCGCTAGTTAGAATATGAAAGCTAGCTAACCATTCATGTATTAAACCTACGTCCCTGATTTATCCTATTTAGCGCTTAATGCCATTCTGTCGCGTTTCTTTAGATTATTCTCCCAGCTTCTTTCTTTGATTTCTTAAAGATTTTGATTGGTGGAGAATAACGCTAAGTGCAAACACTTTTCTTCTAAACGTTGAACACTTAGCGTCTAAAGGTTGAACTGCTGGAATACCATAGAATCCGTATTCACGTATTAGCTTGGTTTTCTTTTTGGAGGTAAGCTCCTTTCCGTCAATGTAAACTTTTCCGCTTGTTGGAACTTCAAGGAAGTTCATACATCTTATGGTAGTGGATTTGCTGAGCCTGATGGACCGATAATAACCTGTTTCTCATCCTCGGCAACTTCTAGACATACATCTTTTAGTACATGTAGGTCGTCATAGTATCTATATGATGTAATTTAATCATAAAGAGAATTACCTTTTTTATGGGTCAAGTTAAAATCTTGTGGGATTTAATATCTCTTTGATATTTTACCCTACTAAGATCCATTAGTTTAAAGAAAAAATATTCATCATCAGGAAG
>JGI24711J26586_10001039_pt1 | contig 21604 bp, 16 predicted proteins | sample BioPla3DNA1_FD_26586 | JGI IMG/M metagenome (IMG submission 26586)
CTTTGCTTTCCAAATTCAAAGTGTTTATGCTCAATAATTCTAGTATAGGTCACATCTGCAGCAGTATAATTTACAACTGCATTTCCTTGATAGTTTTCCTCATCAAGTAATTGAGTATCAAATTTAAGGCTTCTGTATTCAAGTTCACCAAAACAATAATCATAATACTCATCTATTGGACCAGTATATAGGATTTTATTTGCAATTTCCTTATTTTCTTTTATGAAATCAAAGTAATTTGTATTAAGCAGCACATCTACACCAACTAGCATTTTTTCTATTATCTTTGTATATCCTCCTATAGGAATCCCCTGATAAGGATCATTAAAATAGTTGTTGTTATAGGTAAATCGCACTGGCAACCTTCTAATTATAAAGGCTGGAAGTTCTTCACATCTTCTGCCCCATTGCTTTTCAGTATAACCTTTAATAAGCTTTTCATATATATCCTTACCTACTAGACTAATTGCCTGCTCCTCAAGATTTTTAGGCTCTGATATCCCCGCTTCAGAAATCTGTTTTTCAATGATTCTCTTAGCCTCCGCTGGAGTTTTTATTCCCCATAGTTTACTGAAGGTATTCATATTAAAAGGTAAATTATAAAGTTCGTCATTATAGACTGCTAATGGAGAGTTAACAAAATTATTAAACTCTGCAAACTGATTAATATAGTTCCAAACAAATTTATTTGAGGTATGAAATATATGTGCTCCGTATTTATGAACATTTATGCCTTCAATATTTTCGGTATAAATATTACCTGCAACATGATCTCGTTTTTCTATAACTAGACAGAACTTTCCCTTCTTCTTAGCTTCATAGGCAAAAACACTACCAAATAAACCTGCTCCAACTATTAGATAATCGTACTTTTTCATCTTTTTTCTCCTTTTGCTTAAGACCTATTAGCCTTCATATTTTATTTTGCTATTTCTCTAGAAAAATACTTACCTATATCAGCAATAAACTTAAGAACAGTAGCTTTCATTTCATCAGGAAAAGCTGTAAGTACTGGTGCAGTTTCAAAACTCAAAACCTTATCAAATTTTATTTTTCTTAAGGCCCGAATAAATCCATCCCAATCTGTTGAAGCTTTATTTTCACGAGTTTTGGTGAAAGTGAAAGGTATTTGGTGAAGATCACCTATTCCATCATTATCGTGAATGTGAAGTACCTTCAAACGGCTACCAAGAGTTGTAATGAAATCCTCAAAATCCATTCCTAGAAGATTTGCATGACCTGTATCAAAGCAAAAACCTAGAACTTCAGCACCATGCTTATAATTGAATCTATCAATACGTTCAGCAGCCTTAGCTGCATTACAGCATGGGCCCTCCACAATACGACCGCCTATACTTGTATAAATATTTTCAATACAGATTGTGATTTTCATCTCCTTTGCTAAAGGTGTTATTGAATCAAGAAACCTTTCTGTATATTTCCATTCCATTTCCTCAGACCATAGATTTCTAGCAACCTTTAGACCGTGAACTACTATATTAGAACAGTCAAGGAACTTACAAATTCTCATACTTTTAGGTACCACATTATTTAATAAATAATCATTAATCTCATTACTACCATTAGGTATATATACTGGATAAGGCATATGTATCTGATTTATTGTTATCCCAGCTGCTTTAGCTCCTTCTTTATGGGGAGTAAAAAATTTCTCCAGCTCTAGGTCCGATTTATTAAAAAAATCGTTTAATTCAAACTTATATAGAGATGTGTTTAATAAATATGAGTCAAGACTAAAATCCCCACAGGAAAAACCAGATTCTTTCATAAGCTGGAAGCCTTCTTGAGGATTGCTGTCATTAACAATATTTTTCGTTTGCACTCCGATTTGAAGCATAAAATCACATCCTCTCCAGCTTTTCTAGACGGTAAGAAGGCAAGTATTCATCATTAAAGAATTCAATATTATTTTTAATCCCCATATCCCTAAGTTGCTTTTCGATTTCACGGTAATATATATTACATATAAATATTCCACAATCTGAAGGAATGTCTTTAAGTGCCTCTGGGGACTTTACCTCTAGTCCGCAAAAGTTAGTTCCCCATAGCTTTGAGTTATTATCACAAGTAAACATTGGTGGATACTTTTCACCATAACATTTCATATAATTACGACACATATTTCCCGCGCCAAATAAAACAATATTTTTATATTTCTTTAGTTGATTTTCGATATTAATTTGCCAGCTGAAATATTCAGCAACAGACTTTGTAAGAGCTAAAAGCTGTGGCCTAAGTAATGGTGAAAATGCCACTGCCGTATCTTCAACATCAAAAATTAAGCTTCCATCAAAACCAATTTCCCTCAAGCCTCGGATAAGATTTAACCAATCAGTATTTGATTGCCTTACACTAACTGCAGTAAAAGGAAGCATAGAAACATCATTATTTCCGTAACTATCCCGTAATATAACCGCTTTTACCCTTTTACCAAGTGTAACAGCATACTCTTGCATGTTTTGTCCACATAGATTAAAAGTTCCTGTGTTCATGCAAATACCAAATCGTTCTTCTCCTGCAATTTCATTAAGACTATCTATCCATTCAATTGCCTGCTTTTCATCGGAACATATTCCTCTTATATAGTGTCCATTATAGTTTCTGTACTGATTTTCAAGTAATATAGTAACATTATTTTCTCTAGCTAACTTCACTAACTCACTATAATATTGTCTATTTACTTCCCATTGATTAAGAGATGGACCCAAAGTTACAATTGGAGAAATAATAACATATTTACATTCCGCTTCATTACACAATCTAATAGTTTCCTTTGCTATACTAAGATGAAAGTCATATGAATCTTCTTTACTATTTGATTCAATATAGGGAGTACGAATTGCCTCTATATTAATATTAGCTTCTTTACATTTACTAATTACTGTCCTACATATATTAGAAAAATCCTTTTGACTCTCTTTAATGTCATATTTATATATATGTTTCAAATCTAAAAACACTTGCTCAAAACCTGAGCTTTTAACGTCGGATATACCTTGTACTGGCCAATTAAAATCTGTTATGCCTGACAAGCTACATATAATTTTCATGATTCACCTCTTCCTATTCTAATCATTCATTGTAAGCTGATTTTTTATTGCCTTTTGCAGCATAGTTGAACTAGTACTTTGTGTATATGGAAAAAATTCAAGTTCTGACCCTAAAGTACGTAGTTGCTTTTGAAGATCTATCCATCCAGGATCTCCTTCATGATCTCCACCAGCAAATAAACATCCGTATCGTAGTTCTTTCCATGCATCTATTTTATTTGTATTGTGAATATCCACTGGAATAGCTCTATCAACATATCTACACTGTTTTATAATTTCAAAACGCTCTTCAAATGGAATAAATGGAGTTTTAAATTTTTCATTTTCAATAATTTCATCTGTCAAAACTCCCGCTATCAAGTAGTGACAACGTTCCTTGTATCTTCTCAAAATATTAAGATGACCTATATGAAACAAATCAAATGCCCCTGTAACATAACCGATATTATATTTGCCATCAGACATGGTATCTGTTATAGCACTAGGTAACAGGTCATCTATACTCTTATTATAAATTCTATAACTGTCATCATTAATACCTATAGATTTTAATTGCTCAATTATTGGTTGGAAATTTGCAATTGCTATAACAATTCTATAGGTACCATAAATAAGATTTCCAATTTCATTGGGTGATTTTATAATTATGCCCCGTTTTTCGCTTCCCCATTTTGCACTGTTGTTATCAATTATAAATTCAACTTTATACTTATCTTCATATTTATCCAAAAAATAATCTGCATACTTACCAGAACCGAATAGGATAAGCTTTTTATCATTGAGCCCTAATATTGGATTATAAAGTGTAATTGAACTATCATCTCTCATCTTTATTGCCCTCCTATTACTTCTTATAATTTCTTCGGATTCAATGTTCCACATGGAAATCCCATCGTATATATCGTCATTAATTAATTTCTTATAGAATTGATTTTCTACTTCTAAATAGTAATGCCATAACCCCTTTAGCTTATACCTTTCCTTCATATCTTCAAAAGGTATTAGTTCTTCCATTTGGGGAATAAACTTATAAATATCATTAACAGCCCGAAATATAACATACCCTGCGGGACAATTATCCATAGTATATTCCTGATCGAAAAACAAAAGATCTCCATCTGCAAAGAAACAGTTTACAGGAATCATTTCTATATAAGCTTTTTTCAACACAGGACCCCAATCTAAATTTGGAGCTAAGTCTGCTAATGAGTTATAAGAAGTATATTCTGATGACTTTAGTATATACTCATACAACTTATCCATACATTTAAAAACACTAATCCTATCTCCATCATTAGCTAGTTTTCTTATATAATTAGATAAGGTTGGAGCTTCTATCCTATCCATAACAGCACTGTTATTTTCAATTAGTGTTTTCACTGATGGTACTTTTCTATTAATAAGCTCATCTGCATTCATTTTTAACTTTTCAAGCCATGAAATTCCTTCATTGTATATTGGAATCTTTTTCACCTTACCATGACTATATATATTAGTAGCAAAGGCCCTATTACGACCTCTATCTGAAGAAATGGCAGAATACAAAACATTGGTAAGATCAATATCATTACCACACTCCACAATAAAATCATTAGAAAAGGTAGTAATCACCTCATTATCAGCCAAAATATTGAACAGCTTATATTCACTTAAAACTCTTTCATAATTTTTTGAAAGGTATACTTTGATTCTCTCTTTAATCTCTTCTCCTGGTGAATACTCGTCTGTATATATGAGCTGAATATTTCTATAATCAGGTAGTGGATAATAAAGCTTTACAGAATTGAAACCAATATTCTCAAGAAAGCTTAATAGTTCTCTACGACTAAACCGATATACTCCTGAGTAATCATCGGTTATTCCTTCAAATGGAAGACCGGATTTAGTATCTCTTTCACCACAAAAAAAACGTAATCCTAAGCGATTAGGAATTACTGAAAGAATCTTTCCTTTTGATTTAAGTAGTTCTTTCATTATTGAAAAATAATTTTCATAATCTTTTTTATTTAATACCTCTATGCTTTCGTCAATAGCCCAGATAATATAATCAAAAGCTTGGTTAGTTGAGCTTTTATATTCGATCAAATCACAATTGTGAACAATCACATTTTTAGCATTACTAAAACGATTTTGCGTAAAACAAGCTCTATATCCGTCCTGTTCTAACACTACAACCCTTCTACACCTTCTGCTAATACTACTCAAAAAGGCACCAAATTGGCCACCTATCACCAATACTTCTGCAGTACTTTCAAAGGGGTACCAGGCAAACAAAGCATTTGGAATATCACTTAGATAACGAGAAATCTCAAGCCGGTGATCCTTTTTTAGAACATCCATATAATTATTGTCCGGATGGGTGCTAATATATGTACCAATATCAGCGTCTATTGAATTTAAAGGATATTGAATATCATTCATAATAAAATATCTCCGTTCAGCAATAATAACTCTACCTTAGCTTGTTAATCCCTTTAGTAGAAGTGAATCAATAGCTACAATATTTTTAAACTTTAGATTTTGAAGCCTATTTATTATCTCATACTGATCTTTTTCTTTAACAGCAACTAGTATAATGCTATTATCCTTGTAATCAATTAAATCATCAATGCAAAGTACATTTATATCTAATACTTTCTTTTCATTTTTATTTTTATCAGATATGGCGAAATAAGAAATTTTATTTTCTTTTTCTATAAGTGCTTTGGCTACTTTTGTGCCTATTATACCAGCGCCAAAAATAATTATATTTTCATACTTTTTTATATAATTAAAAAAACCTTCTGAATAAACTTGAAAGTTTAAGGTCTTAATTAATTTCATTCTCTCATCATGATAATCCTTTGATGTAATTTTATAATACTTATTGTAATTATTTATTACAAGTTGGAGTTCTTCAAATTCCTCATCACTCCAATAATTCCTATGAAAAATTTCATTTTCGTAATCAGCTTTTAATTCTTGTGACATTCTCATCAAAAATGCATATTGAAAGGCAGTGGCTAGCCTATTATAATTCCATTTATAAACACCAAATTTCATTAACATTTTTATTGAATTTAATTTATCTTTTTTATCTGGATTACTATTTAAAAATCTATCAATTTCATCAAATTCATCGCAAACACAAAAAATTTTTTCCGGTGATTGTACTGAAGAATTAGCATTATCTACTCTATAATTTAGAAATCCATCTTTTATCAAAAGCACTCTTTTTGAACAAGCTAAAACCTTAAATTCAAAAGATATATCCTGATAGGATGCCCCTGGAGTTTCAAGAAATTTAATATTATTATCAATTAGCAATTGCTTTTTATATATTGCTGTCCAAATACTAGGCGTCGCCAAAAATATGTTTGTCTCATCTAAAGGTGAAAAAATATAATCATATTTGCAATCTTTCAAAGCCTCTACAAAATTTTTCTCATTAGTAAATTGACTCTTATATGTTAAAAAATTAGATTTAACTATTTCTGCATTATTGAGAATTGCTACTTCATATAATCTTTCAAACATATCATTAGCTGCAAAATCATCACTCTCTACGATACCTATATATTCACCGCTTGCTTTTTCTAATCCAACATTCATTGAATTTCCATAACCAGTATTATTTTTATTAATAACAATTATCCTATTATCCTTTTGAGCATATTCTTTAAGTATATTTAAAGAATTATCTGTTGAACCATCATTAACACAAATGATTTCAATATTTTTTAATGTTTGATTAATAAGGCTGTCAATACATTCTTGCAAATACTTCTCTACATTATATATAGGTACTATTATAGATACTAAAGGTCTATTCATAATCTACTTGTTCCTCCAAAAATTCATACTAAACTATACCTTTTTACTATTGCTATTTTCTTATTTCATTGCGTATATTCTGAGACATTACATGTAAAGCTACAGAGTTTACATAGTATGGTTTACATCCATATTTAAAATTATCATTTATATAATTGATTTTTTCTGGAACTTGAATTACTTTAATACCGGGTAAATTTTTCTTAAAGAAAGAGTAATATTCAAAAAGAACTTTATTCATTTTAGAAATATTATCATCATTAAAATCATAAATTTTATTTTTATAAATATATTTTTCACATAAATACATTTCAACCAGTATTATTTTATCTCTTTCAAATTTATTATTTAGAAAATCTATAAACTTTAAACAGCTATCTTTCCATAACTTATCACATTCAATACTATAGCGATTTATAACTCTTGCTTTATTAATATCACAAGTGCTTTCTTCTAACACTTCGCTTTTGGTAATATATGAATCACCAATCTTTAAAATATCATATCTTTCTTCTAGAAAATCGATTAATATATAATCATCTCTTTTAACATCTGAATCCATAAAAGATTTATTAAGATCTCTTTTTAACATGTTTAATCGAAATGGATTTCTATGGTCTCCATTTAAACTACACTTATTTGACATAAGTGATATAATACTGGAAAACCCATAGTATTTTGTATTCTCCTTGCAAATATCATAATCAAACATCATATAATCTGCAAGTCTACTAAGATTGTAACTTCCCAGCACCCAAACTTTAAGATTAAATATATTACGCCATTCATAAAAATACTTATCAAGAAATTCTTCGAATTCATCAGATAATTGATTATATTGCTCTATACTATATCCTATACGAGCTCTTTTTAACCCAGCTCTCATATTTATTAAAGTGATTTCTAATAGCACCTTCGCATACTCATGAAATAAACCAAACTTTTTAAAGCCCTTGACTAAATACTCTAATACTTCCGGATAGCGTCTAACATTGTCTAAATTATCCATAATACTTTTTCCAGTATTAACTCTATAATAATACACTGGGCTATCAACATAAGTTATTTTTTTTGATAATACAGCCATCAATGGAAATACTGCTAAATCCTCATAAGGAAGTTTGGGCATTTTTATGTTATATTGGGTAAAAATATTTTTATTATATAATCTTCCCCATATATGCGGAGAATACATTTCAGCATTTACATAAGCATCATTTTCTATAATAGAAAATGACAATTCAAAACTTCTATTTTTATCATTATATAGCATGAAATCTCCAGTACATATATCTGCATTTTCTTTTATAAGTTTTTCATATAACCTTTTAATACAATCTTGATCAATCCAATCATCTGAATCAATAAAGGTTATATACTTTCCCAGTGATAATTCTATACCACGATTCCTTGTTGGACCTAATCCGCAATTTTTTTGCTTAAAATATCTAATTCGTTTATCTTTGCATTGCCAGTTCTCACAAATTTCTTCAGACCTATCTGTTGAGCCATCATTAATTAGAATAATCTCTATATTTTCATAGCTCTGATCACATACTGATTCTAAACATTGTTCTAAATATGATTCAACATTATATACTGGAATTACAACACTAATTAACTCTTCTTTATACATTCATTCACCTCCATTTGTGTGTCTATTTAACTTACAATGGACTTATGACAATATATTATTCTCAATTAATCCAACTTTTTCATTCATTCAGCCTTGCAATTTCTCACACTTTTGAAGATTTATATCCCCAATACTACCATGACTTCTTTTTAATTTTTAACTAGTATTTATATTTTTAATATATCATAATAGATATCTATATTCTGATTGCAATTTCTTCCCCTATCTTGTAGTATTTTAGATTTCAACTTTCCGTTTTCAGATAACTTCTGAGCAAGCTCTTCGCTTTCAAATATTTCCATAACATAGTACGCTAACATATAATAAGCATCATAGGGATATAAAAGGGCGTTTTCCTTGTGTGTTAAAATGGAATTTACTCCGCCAACATCTGATGAAACCACTGGTGTTCCAATCATCATAGCTTCACAGACAGAATTAGGTGAATTTTCAATAGATGATGCAGAAACAAAAACATTTGACCTTAAAAACTGTTCACACATCTGAGTTGCATTTAATCTTCCAAGAAAGGTTATTTTATCTTGTAAGTTGTACTTACTAATAGTGCTTTTCAAATAGCTTCCATAGGGTCTTATTTCTCCATTATCATCCTTACAAGTTATATCTATTCCTGTTACATATATGTGTGCATCTGGAAATTTTTCAATTATCAGAGGCATTGCTTCTAGTAACATATGTAAGCCTTTTATAGGATAAGAAGCTTGACTTACGAATATTGAATGCTTATTACACTTATCATAGTGCCATTTTTCAGCATAATCATAAAATTCATTTCGCAAAATTTCATTACAAAAATGATATTTAATATTAGGATTAATTAATTTAGCACAAGCTTTATCCCAATCAGTTCTTCCAATAACATGACGAACTTTCTTTAAAGCTTCAATTTCAATTTTCCCTCTTTCTATAAACAAATTCCTTTCATACTCAATACTTTTATAACTTTTAGTTGATTCTGATACATATTCTTCAGGAATTGCTGCATAATAATGTTTTGCATATACTGAAACAAGACCTTGAATATTAATCACAGTTCTTTCAAGCAAATTAAGTTTTTCACAGGCCTCTACCATTGCCCCTGTATGGGAATATTCTGTGCCCCAGATATGTACAATATCAGGCTGAAAATCCTTAATTATTTCTTCAAAATCATTTACCATTTTTGTAGAATAGCCTACTGGGCTATTTTGACTCATGTTAGATTGAAAAGAATAATATCTTTGTTTATTGTGGAAACCATTCTTTAGTCTCTTAGGATCAATTATTGGAAAAACTAGTCCTATTTCAATGCCATTCACTTTTTCTAACTCAGCCAACATACCTGTTAGCCATCCACCAAATACGTTTTTTTTCAATCCAAATTCTTCACAAAAGTCAGGTAATACTATATTACATAACCATAGAACCTTCATATATATTTTCCTTTCGCTTCAGTAAAATACAAACTACTTGCCCCAAACAACTCTATTTACATAATCTGTATAAGATAAAATTATTCTAAGAACTTTATCAGAAACATTAGGTACATTATAATCTTCAACTAATCTTAAAGTATCCTTTTCTTGAGTTTCCAACACCTGAAGGCCTTGCATTATACGTTCTTTTCTCAAGCCAACCATCATAACAGCTGTTTCCTCCATTGCTTCTGGTCTCTCGTGAGCCTCTCTAAGATTAAGAGCTTTAAAGCCTAAAATTGAAGCTTCCTCACTAATGGTACCACTATCGCTTAAAACCGCTTTTGAGTATTTTTGCAATTTAATATAATCATTAAAACCAAAAGGTTTCATAATTTTAACTAAAGGATTAAATTCAATACCCTTTGCTTCTATCATTTTTTTAGTTCTAGGGTGGGTACTCACAATTAAAGGCATATTATACTTTTCTGCAATTGCATTAAGACTAGATATCAAATTCAAAAAATTCATTTCGGAATTAATATTTTCTTCCCTGTGAGCAGATACAACAAAATACCCGCCTTCTTTAAGTGCTAATCTCTCAAGAACATCGGATTTTTCAAAACTATCTTTTTTTGAATTTAAAACTTCAAACATAGGACTGCCAGTTTTTATTACTCTATCAGCAGGTAATCCTTCTCCCAATAAATATTCTCTAGCTATACTGCTATAAGTTAAATTTATATCTGCGATATGATCAACTATTTTTCTATTGGTCTCTTCAGGGACTCTTTCATCAAAGCATCTATTTCCCGCTTCCATATGAAAAATTGGAATATGCCTTCTTTTAGCAGCAATTGCACACAAGCAACTATTAGTATCCCCTAAAACAAGAAAAGCATCAGGCTTAACCTGTTCAAGAATAGGATCTATTTTTACTAGTATATTTCCTATTGTATCCATGGCTGTTTCCCCAGCAGCGTTTAGAAAATAATCTGGCTTTTTTAATTTCAGATCTTTAAAAAACACCTCATTCATCTCATAGTCATAGTTTTGTCCCGTATGAACTAATGTATGTTCAATTGCTTCAGATTTTTCTAATTTATTTATAACAGCTGACAATCTAATAATTTCTGGTCTTGTACCTACCACAGTCATAACCTTTAGTTTGCTCATCATTTATACCTCCAAAAAGTAAGTGTCAGGTTTTTCTGGATTAAATGCTTCGTTAGCCCACATAACTGTCACCATATCTGAATCTCCAAGATTTTCAATATTATGTGTATAACCTGTTGGAATATCCACAACTTCTAACTTTTCACCACTGACATAGTATTCAATGACCTTATCTGAGTTAATTTTTCTAAACCGAACAACACCTTTACCACTAACCACCAAAAATTTTTCATTCTTTGTATGATGCCAATGATTTCCTTTAACAATACCAGGCTTAATAATATTCACCGAGACTTGTCCTCTATCCTTGGTTCTAATAAACTCAGTAAAGGATCCTCTATTATCAACATTCATCTTTAATTCATAGCTGAAATCATCTTCTGGTAAGTAGCTTAGATAAGTACTATAAAGCTTCTTCGTAAAATCATCAGACATATCTGGCACAGATAATTGTAATCTACTATTCTTAAAAGAATAGATTAAATCAGCAATTTTTCCTAAATTATTGGTGTAGACTGTTGAAACTTCACAAAACTTATCAACCTTATTTTCTTGACCTTCTAGTGCTTTTATCAATTCCTCTACCACATCATCTATATATACAAGCTTCATAAGAGTACTAGGGTCATTTATTGTTATTGGCAAATCATTTGCAATATTATAACAGAAAGTAGCAATAACGCTGTTGTAGTTAGGTTTACACCACTTTCCAAACACATTAGGGAAACGATAGACCAACACCTTTGCTCCAGTTTCTTTGCTATAACTAAATAATAACTCTTCTGCATCCATTTTACTTTTTCCATATGAATTATCTAGTGCTGCTTGGATTGAAGAAGATATCATTATAGGACAAGTATTATTGTACTTTTTTAAAGTATCTAATAAAGTAGCTGTAAATCCAAAATTTCCTTCTGTAAATTCTCTTTCTTCCTTAGGTCGATTAACTCCAGCTAGATGAAAAACAAAATCAGCTTCCTTACAGTACTTATCCAATAATGTAGCTTCTGTTTCCTTATCAAATTCAAATATATCAGTATATTTTCTATTTTTTAGTTCAGCTATTAGGTTTTTGCCTATGAAGCCTTTAGCGCCTGTAACTAGAATTTTCACTATCTGATCCACTCCTCTAATTCCTTTTTTACATAATCAAGCTTCAATAATTTTTCTTTAATTTGTTCAACAGTAAGTCTCTCAGTATTATCAGAATTATACTCATCTTGAGAAGATAATCTACGTTCACCTTTTACAAAATATTTATCATAGTTGAGGTCTCTCGTATCAGCTGGAACTCTGTAAAAATCCCCCATATCTCTTGCAACCATATACTCTTCCTTTGTAAGAAGAGTTTCATATCTCTTTTCTCCATGTCGTGTTCCGATTATCTTTATTTCATTATCTGCGTCGAAGAGTTCCTTAACAGCCTGTGCCAAATCTCCTATGGTAGATGCTGGAGCCTTTTGAACCATTATATCACCAGATTCAGCATTTTTCATGGCAAAAACCACCAATTCAACTGCTTCATCTAAACTCATCAAGAATCTGGTCATATTAGGGTCCGTAACTGTTAATGATTGACCTTTTTTTATTTGCTCAATAAAAAGTGGTATAACAGATCCCCTAGATGCCATTACATTACCGTATCTTGTGCCACATATAAGAGTGTTCTTGGAGTCTACTGTTTTTGACTTTGCTACAAGAACCTTTTCCATCATAGCTTTAGATATACCCATAGCATTAATAGGATATACTGCTTTATCTGTTGACAAACAAACAACTTTTTTCACTCCTGTTGATATTGCGGCATTTAACACATTTTCTGTACCTAATATATTAGTTTTAACAGCTTCCATTGGGAAAAATTCGCAAGATGGTACTTGCTTTAAAGCTGCAGCATGAAAAACATAATCAACGCCTCTCATTGCATCTTTCATACTTCCACTATCTCTTACATCTCCAATATAAAACTTAACCTTTTCATTTTTATAATCATTACGCATATCATGCTGTTTTTTTTCATCTCTTGATAAGATTCTTATTTCAGCCAAATCCATTTGCAAAAATCTTTTAAGTACAGCATTACCAAATGAACCAGTACCACCTGTTATCAATAAGGTTTTATTTTTGAACATTATATAACCCCGCTTTGTTGTGAATTTATTAATCTCTTGTAAAAACATTCTCCAATATGAAATGGATTTTTTTCATTGTATACACTATTTTTAATTTTTTCCATATCCATGGTAGTTTTTTCATATCGCAGGAGAGCCTCTAGCATCTCATAAATAAAATACACTTCACTATTTTTATCTGGAATACCAAGCATTAATAGCTCTCTGCATTCAGAAAGAACTCGACTTTCCATTTCTTCAATACGATTACTTTCCTTGGCTATAGAGTAAACTACCTCATCTATAGATTCTATAAAGGCTTTCTTTAGCTTTTCTTCAATCGTTAGAGTACAATTAGGAGCCATAAGGCTTCTTATCTCCGTTGTCAAATTTCGTAATCTCCACCCTGCCAAGGTATCAATAGCCTCATGGTTCCACAAGCCCCATGATTTAAAAACTTCAATATATTTCACGTGAAGATCATTAAACATTTTATGTTCATATCCATAATATTTATTTACAGAAGCATTCATTTCACTGCTATTATATTGAAAGTGATTATATACGATATAATATACCCCAGCAGCAGATTGAATATCATCAGCAATTTCTGCATTGAAAATTTGATCCGCATTATAAACATCATTTCTATATTTATGCTTTTTAGCAATAGACGCTTTGTAAACACATTGCCTATAAACAAGTCTCTTATTTATGAAATCACACCAACGTTTTCTAACTTCATATTGATTTAAATAGCAAAAATCTTCTTGAATAAGTCCTGACAAGTTAGAAACATCTCTTTTTATAATTTTTTGATTCTCATCACAACTATTAATAATTAAATTAAAAAATATAATATCAATATCCTTATCAGCTGAAATATCATATATTCTTTTGAGAGCATCTTTATTAATAGTATCGTCCGAATTTACAACCAAAATATATTTTCCTTCTGCAACTGCAATCCCATTATTGAAACTTGCATAAATCCACTGATTTTCTTGATGTATTACACGAACTCGTTTATCTTTTTTTGCAAATGAATCTGCAATTGCTCCAGTTTTATCTGTTGATCCATCATCAACAATAATAAGCTCGAAATCTGCAAAACTTTGATTTAATACACTTTCAACGGCAATTGGAAAATACTTTTCGTTATTATATACAGGCATTATTATAGAGAAAAAAGGACTCATCTTTTAACACCGCCTTCATTTGTATTATAACTCATAAAGTTTTTCTAATTCTTTCACTGAATATTTAATATTATAACCAGCATTTGTTATACACTCATACATATTCTCCCTATCATAATCATTCGAATTCTTGAATACCTTATAAGCCCACTTATCTATATCTAGTGGAATAAACTCTACATTATTAGTTATAGCAGCTTCTTTAGGAACCCGGTCACTACATATACACTTCAAACCAGCGGCTTGTGCCTCAATTAACACAATTCCTAATCCTTCAAACAATGATGGAAGCAAAAATAAATCCATAGCCTGCATAATTCTTTCTACATCATCACGCCAACCTAATAATAATACTACATCATCTAAAGCATATTCATATATTTTACGTTTTATCTTATCTTCTATTTTACCGTTTCCGATTATCAATAATCTTGCCTTGTTATTTCTTTTATACACTTCATTAAAAACATCTATCAAGAACTCATGATTTTTTTCGTACGACAATCTACCAACATGTCCTATAACAAAACGGTTCTCAATACCTAATTTATTTCTAACTTCTTTTCTAACTTTTTCATTAAACGTGAACTTCTCAACATTAATTGCATTTTTCATTATTCGTATTTTTTCTCTTGGGATTTGAGGTCCAAATAACCAGTTTGCTGCCGACCAAGAACACGCACAAAAGTCAGTAGCAAGTCTTTCATTAAATTGAGTCTTATAATATTCATGTAAACTTTTATGTTTTTCATGTATATCTGTAGATGAGCTACCATTCATTGGAATAAGTTCACCAGTTGAATGAGAATGTACTATAACTTTTGGAATCTTCTTCTCCATAGCTATTTCCTCTAAAAGAAAACCAGTCCATTTAGATGTGTGTAAATGTATGACATCGTATCCGCTTTCATAAATATCACTTATTTCTTTAATAAATAACTCTTTGTTATCGCTATATGAGCTAGAAAAATAATTAATTCCAAAATGATATTTTTTATACTCTTCAGTATTTATAATCTCTTTATTTGTTGTGAGAACATCAAACTGAAACCTATCTCTATTAATAAATGTCAAATTGTTAAATACATATTTCTCTACTCCACCAATTGCTAAACCAACTTTATGTAAAACCTTGATTTTTTTCATTAATATTTCTGTCCTTTCAAACTGGTTTTCAATAGTATTTATATATAAGCAAATAATTATAAATCTGAAATAATAAAACAACTAGCTTTCTAAATTCAATATTTGGTATACATAATTTGTACATTATTATAACTTGCACTTTTCTAACAATATTGAAGGATTTTCTATATATTTTTCATCTATCCAAAGTATTTTATTTTCATCTATTCCCATTGAAATTAAATCCTTTCGAGCACTTAAATATGCATTTCTATTCAAGATTGAAATTACTATATAATCAAATTTAATATTAACTATTTCCGATGGCCTTTTTACCCTATCATCATTAATTAACTCATAATTTTTGTCTGACCAATAAACTATATTACAGCATTTATTTTCTACTATATAGTTATATAGCTGAATACCAACAGCTCCTGCTCCATACAACACTATTTTTGAACCTTTTTCAATTCCTCCATATGGTATAAGACATTTAATATTATCATTTTCAAAAGCATAAGGTGCTTGCCATGCCAAAAGATACATAGCATAATAATCAAGCTGACTATTTAATACATCTTTATATTTAGACTGTTCAAAAATTCTTTTTAAATCTGATATTCGATTAATTATTATTTTATCTGAATTTTTGACAGATGTTCTTTTTAAAGAATTATATACTACTCTATAATGATAAAGGCATTGATGCGTGACATATAAAGACTCTGCCTTTACTATACTTGGATAAGTGCAACAAGCATCTTCAACCATAAAACTACTTTCGTTTACTTTAATTTGATATTCATAAAAAATATCCCTTTTAAATATTTTGTTCCAAATATAAGGAAATACTCCTTGCTTAAAAAAAGAACCAGTATACATTAATTTCGGTATGACTTCATCTTGAAACTTTTTACCACAATAAAATCCTTCATTAAAATTAGAAAATCTATAACTTTCTGAGTACTCATCTCTTACACAATAAGTATCAATTACACCTGAATCGATTACTGACGCGCCCGACTCAAGAGCCAATGACATCAAAATCTCATACATTTTGGGTTCTATCCAGTCATCTCCGTCTACTGCACCTATATATTCACCTTTTGCTATTGATATACCAGCTTTTCTAGCACTTACTAATCCTCCATTTACTTTATGTATAACCTTAATACGACTATCCTTCAATGCATACTCATCACATATTTTACCACTATCATCAGTAGACCCATCATCAACTAATATTATTTCAATATTTTTATAAGTCTGGTTTATAATACTTTCAATACACTTCCGTAAATATGGCTCCACATTATAAATAGGAACTATAACACTTACTAATTTATTCATAACTCACGTCCCCTTCTTCCAACGCCACTTTCTAAAAAAGTAATAACTTGCTCAATTTAATCATCATTTGAAAAGGCAATTTTTGATACAGGATGCACCTTTCTTTGTTCTACAGGTGGTAGTTTCATATAATCCCCATAAAGAAATGTTAGGTATTCATCATAATTACGACTCCCCTTAAAAGTAACCCCCTCAAATTCAATATCTATAGTATCCTCATACCATTCTCGTTTATATCCATAAACACGATTACAAGCCGGAAAAGTAAGGCATTTGACCAATTTCGTGCTTTTTCTATTACGAAATTTAACATATTTATTGTATCTATTTTTTATTGCTTTCTCTGGAATTAAACTCAATAATTTATAAACCAATTTACTAATTCCACTTGCTGAATACTTTCCTACTTCAGAATAGAATATTTTTCTATAAATGAATGAATGAAAATTACATATACAACGCAGTATATAATTATCTGGTACATTATCGCAAATAAATATATCTAGAAAAATTCCTTGTTTATATGGCATGTGTTCTTGATTTAATCTAATAAAATCAGTATTGGCTCGACGTAATTTTGCATATCCCCATCGATAACCTGGTGTCCTATTTAAATCCTGTAGATAAAATCTACTTTTGTCCAGTTCCTGATCCACCACTGAAAGAAATTTTTCATACTCTTTACGAACCATTATCACATCAGCATCGTCATCCCAAGGAATAAATCCGCCATGTCTCACTGCTCCAAGCAATGTACCACCATCTATACTATAAGTAATATTATGCTTTCTACAGATTCTGTCTAATTCGATAAGAAGTTCTAATTCAATCTTTTGAAGTTTTCTTAATTCTTCATCAGTTAATTTATGCATTTGCTTTTTAGTATTCATTATTCTTCACCTTTTTAATAATAAATATTGCATGCCTCTCTAAGTATTTCAACAGTATGTTTTAATCCTGTATTAGCATCAAAGATTCCTTTCCAGCCAAGCTCCTCAAGCTTATCGCTGTTTAAACTAGAATTAGTCATTGGATTAAACCTACTACTCTCTAGTTCTGTTGGAACTTCCATCTTCAAATTAACCTTTCCAAAATAGGCTAGCAATGAAGCTATTTCATATATACTAATTATAGAATTTGAATTTGAAATATTATAGACTTCCCCACTTTTTCCTTTTGTCAGTATTGTTAAAATAGCAGATGCACAGTCAAGACAATAGCAATAAGAACGCAGTTGTGTTCCTTTACTTTTCATAACAATATCTTTACCATAGGCTGCATTATAAGCAAAGATTGATGAAACACGACTATCTTGATTAGAAGCTGTGGGACCATATATATGTCCTGGACGTGCAATTACTACGTCAACTCCATACTCATGATAAAAAGAAGAACATAAAGTTTCAGTAGATAGCTTACCTATAGAATATGAGGATCTTGGATTTAAAAAGTCTATGTACCCATGGCTATTTTCATCAATTGGTTCTTTATTTAATATTTGTCCATACACTTCACTAGAAGATACGTATAATACTCGATTAATTAATTTTTTCTTAGCATATTGTAGCAATTGATACATTCCATAAAAATTACTCATCATTGTTTCTACAGGATGTTTTGTATATTCTATAGGATTGGCATTACTTGCACAATGAACAATATAATCTACTGAAAAACCAAAATTTATTTTCTCACAAGCATCATATTTAACAAAAACAAAATTTTCTCTCTCGAAATAATGCTTAAATCTATTACGCATCTTTTCTTCACTTCTACCACAGGCGTATATTTTTAAATTTAAATTTTCAATTTCATTTGTATAAAGTAATAAATCAATAATAGCTGAACCAATTAAGCCTGTAGCCCCTGTAACTAAAATTGATTTACCTTTAATTTCATTTATTCTTATCAATGATTCCTTCACAGACTTTAAATCATTAATATAAATTTGACTATTATATATATTCACAGTAATAACCTCGCTCTTATAGTTTTTGAAAATCAACTGTACAAAATTAGTCTATAATATTTTACATTAACTACACAAATACAATTTACATATTTTATTCTTTGTTTGATATAATCATTTTATCCAACCATCATTTCTTGAGTATAATAGAGCTTTAAATATCTCAATATCTTCAACAGTAGTAATTTTTATATTTTTTTCAGAGCCTAAAGAAAAAAACGTTGGCTTTCCTAATGCCTCCATCAATGAACAGGATGCAGGCATATTTATTATTCCTTGTTTTTTAGCCTCTTCGTGAGCAGCCCATATTTCTCCTAGTTTATATGTATGAGGCGTTTGTGTTCTACGTAATAAATCACGATTAATACTTTTCATTGATTTATTGCTTACATCATTATCAACAACAAACACAACTTCGGTACATGGAATAGCCGCAACAGCACTGCCAAATTGTTGATATTTCACTAAACTATCAGTAATAATATCTTGACTAACCAAAGGCCTGTTACCATCATGAATAAGAACCACATCGTTTTCTGAACAATAATCTCTTAATTTCATTAGTCCATTGTAAATTGACTCTTGCCCTGTAGCACCGCCAATAACAACATATTTCAATTTTGTTATATTAAATTGCTTAGCATATGCCCATAAAATTTGCTCCCAACCATTTAGTACAACAACACATATCTCATCAATATTTGGATGTTTCTGAAAAGCCTCTAAAGTGTATATAATAATAGGTTTATTATCTACATGAATAAATTGCTTTGGAATATCTTGATTTGTTCGAGTACCAGTACCAGCAGCAGTCAATAAAGCTATATTCATATTTGATATACTTCCTTTCATAATAAAAAATTATAATTTTAACAATACCGCTCTGGCTCATTAAGAAATACATCTGTTATTCCTTGCTTTTCAAGAGCACTCAAGTCAAGCTTTGTTCCTGTTGGCTTCTCAGGATATAAATGTCCTGCAAACCATGCACGAACCTTATAGTTTTTGATTCTATCGAGAGGTAAATCTATTCCACCCCAGTAAGGATGAAGCAAATCTGCACCACAACCGCCTTTAAGTTTGTATAAGCAATCTGAAACTTTAACATCAAGAATACCCATTTCAGCCTTAGGATTAATCTCTTTAATTTTTTCAATGGAAAGAGCATTAAAAGAAGAATAAATCACACCATTTTCAAGACCACGTTTAGAAACTAAATCTATTATTTTATACTCCATTCCCTCATAAGGAATGTTGTTATTTTTTAGCTCTATATTAAGTTTTAGACCTTTTTTCATATTCTCCTGAAGCAAATCAAAAACTTCGTTAATAGTTGGTATTCTTTCATAACTTCCATTAATGCTATAGATTTTCATCTTTTTTAACTCAGATAAAGAATAACTACAAAGCTTGCCGTTACCGTTTGTTGTACGATCAATATTTTCATCATGAAAAACAACCATTTCTCCATCTCTTGTAAGCTGAATATCAAGCTCAATACCTGTAAGACCATGAATCTCTGCTGCTTTACTAAATGAAAGCAAAGTATTCTCAGGATAGATCTGACTACATCCTCTATGTGCCCATATATTCATACTACCTGCTCTCCTTTAAAAACTTTTCCATAATTGCGGCCATTACAATTGAATCATTTCGTGTCAGTTTGAAATCACTTTTTCTATGGCCATTTATCATAGAAAGAAAATCACTAATTTCATATCTCAAACCATCACCCAGAAATCCTTCTGAATATTTTTCCACTTCATCAGGATTTTCATGGTGAACCTCAAAATAAGTTGTTTTCCACCAGGGGGCCTCAACTATAATGTAACCTTTTGTTCCAGATATAATAAGCTGACCTTCAGACTTAACTCCTAAACCACAGGTGGCAGTTCCAAGACCATTTGGATATCTAAAATAAGCCTTTGTAAAAATATCAATACCCTTTTCGTCCTTTATTAAATCAAATCTTATATCTTCAGGTTCTGTACCAAAAATCTTTATAATAGGAAGCATCACATAGCTTCCAAGTTCTGTAAAGCTTCCTCCGTAATTCAAATCCGATAATTCACGACTGCTAGGGTTCTCAAGTTTGGTAAAACAAGCTTCAATATTTCGTATATTGCCAATCATGCCACTACAGGCAATGCCCATCAACTTATTAAAGCCTGGACAATAAGCTGTTTTTATTCCTTCAAAAAGTATTAAATTATGTTTCTCTGCATAGTCGAAAACCTCTTCTGCCTGTGCCTTTTTTAAAACCATAGGCTTCTCACACAGAACATGCTTCCCATGCTCAAGTGACATTTTAATGTAATCATAGTGAGTTTCGTGAGGTGATGCGATATATACAGCGTCTACCGCCTCAAAGAAATCTTCAATTTCTGCATAATAATCAACCTGCCACTTTTGAGCAAAGCTTTTGGCACTTTCTACATTTGGATTATATACCCCCTGCACATTAATACCACTAACAAGCTTTACCTCTGGTATAAACCTTGCTGCAATACGGCCTGTTCCGATAATCCCAATTCTCTGAATCTGCTTATTTTTAGCACGCAACATTGTGCTTGAAATATTTTTAGTTCTTTCAAGGTAGACAACCTTACAATAATCCTTTAGATAATCAAACTGACCTATCCAATCGGAACCAACAGTAAAAATATCAATTTGATATTTTTGAATGTCTCGGAATTTCTGGCCTGGCGAAGCTTCGATAATTATTTCATCAGCAAA
>JGI24711J26586_10001044_pt1 | contig 21575 bp, 15 predicted proteins | sample BioPla3DNA1_FD_26586 | JGI IMG/M metagenome (IMG submission 26586)
GTAATAATTTTATAACAAATCTATTATATCAAATTCTGAATTTTTATCTATATGTTTTATAATTTTTATTTTTCGATATTTAACTATTGTATTAAAAAGCAAAAAACCACATAATTCTAATTATGTGGTTTTTCGGTAATTTAGTTAAATTTAGCTTACATTTAGTGTATGCAAAAATACTTAAGAAAATTTAAGGTTTAATAAACATTTGTGTCCAGTAATATCTTCCGTTGGCTGATTTAGCAAGACCTACTCCAATTTCAGTAAATGAAGGACTTAATATATTGTTTCTATGCCCTGGGGAACCCATCCACGCATTCATTACTTCTGAAGGAGTTCTTTGTCCCATTGCAATATTTTCCCCAGCAGCTGAAAAAGAAACTCCAAAAGTTTCAAGCATTCTAAATGGTGAACCATAAGTAGGGGAGGTATGAGAAAAATAATTTTTGTCAATCATATCCTGGGATTTATATCTTGCCACTCTTGAAACTTGCCAATTAGCTTTTAAAGCCGGAAGTCCATTTTTAGCTCTTTCAGAATTCACAAGTTTAATTACTTCATTTTCAAGAGCTTTAATGTCATCAATATTAGGTACTGTTATTTTCTGTCCTGGATAAATAAGGCTAGGATTTTTAATCTGTGGGTTTGCAGAAATTATTTCGCTTAAACCAATTTGATATTTTACAGCAATTTTCCAAAGACTATCACCAGGAACAACAGTATATTGTATAGGTTGAGCAAAAACATTTGAAGATAGCATTAAAATAAATAATAATATTAATACAATTCTTTTTTTCATATAAAAATATCACCTCATGTAATATTTTTATATATAAATTAATTTTTTATGTAGTAAAAATAATGTAAATACTCGTGCTATGGAATATGTAGGAAACACAAACAAAGTTTACCATATGCAAAAATGAATAAAAGATGAGTATATGGAAAGCAAGAAATAAAAGATTTCATAAGAAAATTATACAAGCATTATTCAAATTCAATAATACGGTCAATGTCTTTTCTTAAAACTTGTGTTAATTTCATAATTGTTTGCAATAACACCTTGTACTCGGAATTCCAATAAGTATCTTTATATTTTTCCTTAACAATGACTGCAAAAAATTGTATTAAGTTTAAACTTTCTGATAATAAAAACAAAGCCTCATATTTGGTAAAGTATTCAGAACCATAATCTTCATGATTAGATATTTGGATATGTTTTTGGTTTTCAATTAAATCTGCTAAAAGCTTTTTGATGCTGTAAATATTTTTACGTGAAGAAGCAGGAAGATATTGTTTTGCGTGTTTATAACTTTTTTGCAAATCAGGAAGTAGATAATGGTGAATGTAGTCTCCTAAATCTTTTACATCTAGCATTTCAATTTGATAAACAGAGTTTATTCTTGTAACATCCCAGTCAAGTCTCGAATTACACAAGTCCTGCATCAATATCACTCCTTTAATATGTTAGCGTTTTAATGGTATTAAATAATTTTTGCAGAATATGGACTTATATAAACCTGAATAACACTTATTGGAACATGGCTTTAGAAATTGGAAGGTAATAATGGCAAGGATTTTTTGAGTCTAAAATACATTATATTATAAAAAAATATTTTTTGCAATAAGATTTTTCAAATTTTAATAATATTTTTCTATTTTTTAAAACAAGCCCCTATCTTGACATGGGTGCTAAGTTTGATATAAGCTAGATTTCAGGGAAAAGTTTATCCTATGGGTTGCTAAAATATGTAGGGGGTGGCTAGAAGAATATGGAAAAACATGACAAGACAAAAAAGTACGGCAACAGTAGCATTACATCCTTAAAGGGTGCTGACAGAGTAAGATTAAGACCTGCTGTTATTTTTGGCTCAGATGGAATTGAAGGGTGCCAGCACTCTGTATTTGAGATTCTTTCAAACTCCATAGATGAAGCAAGAGAAGGATATGGGGATACTATAGAAGTTATAAGGCATATGGATTATTCAATTACAGTGAAAGATAATGGAAGGGGAATACCTTTAGATTATAATGAACAAGAAAAAAGATATAATTGGGAATTGGTTTTTTGTGAGTTATATGCAGGAGGAAAATATAAAAATAATGCTGGTGGAAATTATGAATTTAGCCTTGGATTAAATGGACTTGGAAGCTGTGCAACCCAGTACAGTTCAGAATATATGGATGTTACAGTTTTCAGGGACGGACATAAATTTACCCTACACTTTGAAAAAGGTGAAAACATAGGGGGATTAACAAAAGAGAAATTCAACTATGACAAAACAGGTACAATAATTAAGTGGAAACCTGATTTAGAGGTTTTTACCGACATAAATATACCCCTTGAATACTATACCAGCACTTTAAAAAAGCAGGCGGTTGTAAATGCAGGCTTGAAATTTATTTTTCACGATGAAGAGTCAGGTGAGACTTTTGAATACTGTTATGAAAATGGTATAGTTGATTATATAAAAGAAGTTTCTGAAGAAAAGTCATTTACAGATATTCAGTTCTTTGAAAAAACCACAAAGGGCAGGGATAGAGCGGACAAGCCTGAGTATAAAGTAAAAATGGAGATAGCTTTTTGTTTTAATAATGAAATAAACATGTTGGAATATTATCACAACTCTAGCTTTTTGGAGTATGGTGGTTCTCCAGACAGGGCTGTAAAAAATGCTTTTGTATATGAAATTGATAAATATATTAAATCTTTAGGAAAATATAATAAGGACGAATCTAAAATTACTTTTCAAGATGTACAGGACAGCTTGATACTGGTAACCAATTCATTTTCAACGGAAACAAGCTATGAAAACCAAACGAAAAAGTCCATAACAAATAAATTTATTCAAGAAGCAATGACAGAACTTTTAAAAGAACAATTGGAAATTTACTTTATTGAAAACAAAGTGGAAGCTGATAAAATAGCTGAACAAGTTCTTGTTAACAAGAGAAGCAGAGAAAAAGCTGAAAAGACAAGAATAAATATAAAGAAGAAACTTAATGGAAACATTGATATATCCAATCGAGTAAAGAAATTTGTAGATTGCAGGACAAAAGATGTAGATAAAAGAGAACTGTATATTGTTGAGGGAGATTCTGCCCTAGGTGCATGTAAGCTTGGAAGAGATGCAGAATTTCAGGCGATAATTCCTGTTAGAGGTAAAATTCTTAATTGTTTAAAGGCTGAATACGACAGTATTTTTAAAAATGATATAATTGTAGACCTTTTGAAGGTTTTAGGATGTGGAGTGGAAATTAAAACAAAAAGCAATAAAGATTTTAATACATTTGATATTAGCAATCTTAGGTGGAGTAAGATAATAATATGTACAGATGCAGATGTTGACGGGTTTCAGATAAGAACTTTAATACTGGCAATGATTTACAGGCTAGTTCCAACACTGATTCAAGCTGGGAAGGTATTTATTGCCGAATCACCCCTTTTTGAAATAAACTCCAAAAACAAGACCTATTTTGCCTATTCTGACAGAGAAAAAAATGAAATAGTATCAAAATTAAAAGGCAAATGCACCATTCAACGTTCTAAGGGACTTGGGGAAAATGAGCCAGAAATGATGTGGCAGACAACTATGAATCCAAAGACAAGGAAACTTATTAAAGTTGTGCCAGATGATTTTGCGAAAACGGAAAAATATTTTGGAATACTGTTAGGAGATAATTTGCAGGGAAGAAAAGAATATATAGAGGAGAATGGCTACAAATATTTAGATATGGTAGATGTAAGCTAATTTAATGTTTTAATGTAATATTCTAAAAGTTTTGGATTAGATAATTAGAGAAAGTTTTATAGAAAGGTGAAGAAAATATGTCTTCAAATAATGTAATTGAACAAAAAATAGTAGATACACTTGAAAGTAACTATATGCCTTACGCTATGAGTGTAATAGTTTCAAGGGCAATTCCTGAAATAGATGGCCTTAAACCCTCCCATAGAAAGCTTCTTTATACCATGTATAAAATGGGACTTTTGACAGGGGGGAAGACAAAATCAGCAAATGTAGTAGGTCAGACAATGAAACTTAATCCTCATGGGGATATGGCAATTTATGAGACTTTAGTAAGGCTCACAAGGGGAAATGATGCACTTTTGCATCCGTATATAGACTCTAAGGGTAATTTTGGAAAATACTATTCCCGGGACATGAAATTTGCAGCACCTAGATATACAGAGGTTAAGCTGGAGAAAATATGTGAAGAATTGTTCAGGGATCTTGATAAAAACACCGTTGATTTTGTTGATAATTATGATGGTACAATGAAAGAACCAGTGCTTCTTCCAACTACTTATCCTAATGTTTTGGTTAATTCCAATCAGGGGATAGCAGTAGGCATGGCAAGTAATATATGCAGTTTTAATTTGAAAGAGGTTTGTGAAGCTGCTATAGCATATTTAGAAAATGAGGAAATAGATATTTTAGATTATCTAAAAGCACCGGACTTATCTACGGGAGGACAAATTATATACAATAAAAAGGATATTGAGAGGATATATAGTACTGGAAGAGGAAGTTTTAAACTTAGAGCTAAGTATAGATTTGATAAGAAAAATAACTGTATTGAGATTTATGAAATTCCATACACTACCACTACAGAAGCTATAATGGATGGAATTATTGCCCTTGTAAAAGACAATAAAATAAGGGAAATAGTAGATGTAAGGGATGAAACAGACTTAAAGGGTCTTAAAATAACCCTTGACATAAAAAAGAATACCGAACCAGATATTTTAATGGAAAAGTTATTTAGATTTACCACATTAGAAGATAGTTTTAGCTGCAATTTTAATATTTTAATTAATGGACGTCCTAAAGTATTAGGAATAAAAGATGTTTTAAAAGAATGGGTAATATTTAGAATTGAGTGCATAAAAAGGCAAACTGCTTTTGATATTGAGAAAAAGTCTGACAAACTGCATTTATTGCTGGGACTAAAAAAGATTCTTTTGGATATTGACAAGGCAATTAAAATAATCAGAAATACAGAGGAAGATGCACTTGTAGTACCTAATTTAATGGAAGGTTTTGGTATAGATAAACTGCAGGCAGAATTTGTTGCTGAGATAAAACTTAGAAATCTTAATAAAGAATATATATTAAACAGGGTAAGTGAGATTGAGAGTCTCCAAAATAGTATAAATGAACTTAAAGATACTTTAGCCAGTGAGAAAAAGATAAAAAAAATAATAATAAAGCAGCTGAAGGATGTGGCAAAAAAATACGGAAAACCTAGAAAAACTGAGATAATCCATGAGGAGCATATTGAAGAGATAACTCATGAGAATTTGATAGAGGATTATAATTTAAAACTGTTTTTAACAAAGGACAATTATTTAAAGAAAATACCGCTAACTTCTTTGAGGGGAAATCCAGAGCAAAAACTTAAAGAAGATGATAAAATAATTCAAGAAGTTGAAGGACGTAATAAATCAGAATTACTTCTGTTTTCAAACATGCACACTGTATATAAGCTGAAATTATTTGAAGTTGAAGATTGCAAAGCAAGCAGTTTAGGAATATATTTGGCAAATCTTTTAGAACTAGAAGAAGGGGAAAAAATTATATATATTGCTGTAACAGATGATTATAAGGGATATATGATATTTGCCTTTGAAAATGGTAAAGTGGCAAAAATAGATTTGAAAAGTTACGAGACAAAAACAAACAGGAAAAAACTTGCTAATGCTTACAGTGATGTATCAACTCTTATTTATATATCCCATATTTTAGAGGATATTGAATTGGTTGCATTTAGCAGTCTTGATAAAGTACTTGTTTTTGATACTTCAAAAATAAATGCTAAATCAACTAGAAATTCCCAGGGGGTACAGGTGTTGAGGTCGAAAAACGGAAGCACAATGACTAATATATGTACTTTAGAAGATACCAATATTAAGGATTTTGATTATTACAGGACAAAGAACATACCAGCTGTAGGATATTATTTAAGAGAAGAAGATGAAGAAGACACCCAACTTAAGCTTTTAGAGTAAAATTATACTGAATAATTTGATAAGCATGAATAAACGCCAAAGTTTTATGTAAAAGTATATTGTATAATAAGGAGGATTTTTGGAATTATAAGGCGAAATGTTAGAATAATATTTAGTGGTATAAAAGGAGGAGGAAATGCGCAAAATTACATTAATACCGGGGGATGGCATAGGACCGGAGGTTACATCTGCAGCAAAGAAAATAATTGATTCCACAGGTGTAAAAATAGATTGGGATGTTCAAAATGCTGGCATTGACGTAATGGAGGAATGTGGAACACCCCTTCCGGAGCATGTTATTGATTCTATTAGAATGAATAAAATTGCCCTAAAAGGTCCAATAACCACTCCTATAGGGGAAGGGTTTAGAAGTGTTAATGTTACCCTTAGAAAAGAGCTTGATCTTTATACAAACTTGAGGCCGATAAAGACATATAGTGGAATACCTACAAGGTATGATAATATTGATCTTGTTATAGTAAGGGAAAATACCGAAGATTTGTATGTTGGAATTGAACATATGGTGGGAGACGATGCAGCAGAGAGTATAAAAATATTTACACGCAAAGGCTGTGAAAGAATAGTTCGATATGCATTTGAATATGCAAAAAGAGAAGGGCGAAAAAAAGTAACAGCAGTTCACAAAGCTAATATTATGAAAAAAACCGATGGTATGTTTCTTGCCATAGCAAAAGATATTGCTAAAGAGTATCCGGATATTGAATTTGAAGAGATGATTATTGATGCAATGTGTATGAGGCTTGTACAAGTACCTGAAACATACGATGTTTTGGTACTTCCTAATCTATATGGAGACATAGTGTCTGATTTGTGTGCAGGGCTTGTTGGCGGCATGGGATTTGCACCAGGAGCTAATATTGGAAGTGAATATGCTGTTTTTGAAGCAGTTCATGGCAGTGCACCGGATATTGCAGGAAAAAATATTGCCAATCCTACAGCACTTATTTTATCTGGAATACATATGCTAAAACATATAGGTGAGGTGGAAGCATCAAACAAAATAGAAAGTGCTCTGTCCAGTGTATTAAAAGAAGGCAAAGTGCTCACTAAAGACATCGGTGGAAGTGCTTCTACAACAGAGTTTACAGACTACATTATTTCAAAAATCCTCACTTAAAGAATTGGAGGGAAAAAGTGGGAGAATTCTCTAAAACAGATTTATCTTCTGCTGTAGTTTTTATTCCAGGTTTTCTTGGTACAGAAATTTATGAAGAAGGGATATTGACAAAAAAATTATGGCCTGTAATTGATCCCTTATTGCATAGGAGAATGGCTCTTAACATTAATGGAGAGCCTAATACCGATTCTAAAGGGAATTATCTCACATATCCTGGAGAGGTGTTTGAAACTTATTGGCCCTTTCTTGGAGGACACAATCAAACTAAGATATTTTTAGATGCACTGAGAAATGCAGGGATTAATGTGGTTAAAGTACCCTATGACTGGAGATTGGATCTTTCGCATAAAAACACAATGAAGGCAGTTGAAGAGGGGATAAATTATGCCCTAACATATACTAAGGGTAAACCTGTTACAATAGTTGCACATAGTGCAGGTGGGCTTGTGGCAAGATATTATCTTTTGAAAAATCCAGATGCTCCAGTGGAAAATTTCATTAACATTGGCTCACCTAATCTTGGAACGCCAAGGGCAATGAAAAGTTTAATAATGGGGGATAATTTAGGTGTCCCCATATTGGTAAATGCTATTTGCAAAAAAATGGTTCAAAATATCCTTTCAGTGTATCAGCTTTTACCTGGAGAGAGATTTGTAAATGTATATAATGAAATTTATAAAGATTTTAATTATACTACCTTTTACTTTGATGAATATAATAATATAACAGATTATAACAGTACAAAAAAATATATAGAAGATAATTATAATCTTGATTTATTTAAACAGGGGATGCTTTTTAGAGATGAAATTGAAAATGGAAAGTTAAATTCTTCTATCAATGAATATAGATTTGTAGGATACAGACGTTCTAATATTGTGCAAATTATTAGAACACAAGAGAGTAAATGCAGAATTCTTTTTGGCACTGGAGACGGAGTAGTACCAATTAAAAGTGCTGATATGAATGATAATAATGCCAAAGTTTATTATTTTGATTTATCACATATGGGACTTCTATCAAACAGTGTTGTAAGTAGAGTTGAAGGAAAGGCAGTAAGAAAAAGAAATTATACTAAAATTCATGAGTTGATTATCAATATTATCAAAGGAAGAGAAATTGACAATCCTGAAAAATTTCCCCCACTTAATGTTAATGTTCACAGTTAAATTAAAATTTAGCTATAAATCTAATTTTTATTGGTGCAAAGCAGCTATATATATGATAGAATAATCATTGGATTAATGAAAGTGGTGGGGTCATGATAGAAATTAAAGGCAAGTATAATACAGCAAAAGTTTTTACTGACAACTTAGATGAAAAAGCTGTTGCACAGATACAGGAACTTTGTAATGAGGAGTTTGTTAAAGACAGCGTTATAAGGATTATGCCAGATGCCCATGCAGGTGCAGGCTGTACCATTGGGACAACAATGACTATACAAGACAAAATAGTTCCGAATCTGGTTGGCGTTGATATAGGCTGTGGAATGGAGACTATAAAGCTTAAAAATAGAGAAATGGATTTAGAAAAGTTGGACAAAATCATCCATGAATTTATCCCGGCAGGGTTTGATGTTAGAAAGAGGCAGCATAGTTATACCCAAAAAATTGATTTGGAAAAATTAATATGCAAAAATCATGTGAATATAGAAAGAGCAAAATTAAGTATAGGAACATTAGGTGGAGGTAATCATTTTATCGAAGTAAATAAGGATAAAAATGAATGCCTTTATCTAGTTGTGCATTCAGGGAGCAGACATTTAGGAAAGCAGGTTGCAGAATATTATCAAAACCTGGGATACAAGCAAATGGTAAGCAACAAAGAGCATATTATGAAAATTATAAAAGAATTAAAATCCCAAGGACGTGAAAAGGAAATCCAAGAGGAAATAAAAAAGTTTAAGACTTCAAAAATAAATAAATCCCTTGCATATGTGGAGGGAAAAAGTTTTGATGACTATCTGAATGATATGAAATTAGTGCAATATTTTGCTGTTATAAACCGAAAGGCCATAGTAGATGAAATTATTAATAAAATGAATATTGAGGTTAGTGAGCAGTTTACTACAATACATAATTATATAGATATTGAAAATATGCTTTTGAGAAAGGGAGCTATTTCAGCACAAAAAGGTGAGCGAGTGCTTATTCCTATTAATATGAGAGATGGAAGCTTGATTTGTATTGGAAAGGGCAATGAAGACTGGAATTATTCTGCGCCTCATGGTGCGGGAAGGATAATGAGTAGAAGACAAGCAAAGGAATTTATTACTTTGGAGGAGTTTAAAAAAACCATGAAAGGCATTTATTCATCAACGGTCAATAGCTCTACATTAGATGAATGTGCCCTAGCTTATAAACCTATGGATGAAATAATAGAGAATATAAAAGATACCGTTGAAATTATTGATATAATAAAACCTATATATAATTTTAAATCTGCCTAAGTGAGATTTATTTTAAAAACTAAATATGTAAAGGGAGAAGGAAATGTACAAAAGAAAAAGAAAAAGGAAACTGATGTTTGCTAGGGTGAGGACACTGGTAATACTTATAATTATTGTAGGGGGAGTTATCCGTTTTGCCCAAAATTCTGGACAAACTAAAGAAAGGGATGTGTCAGTAAATTCTCAAATTGAAACGAATATATTTGACAATGCTGAAAGAGAATCAGATGAGGAAGTATACGAGGAAGTATATGGGGAAATATATGGAGAAATAAATATTGATGATGCAATAAAAGAAACAAATGAAAAAGATTTAGCAAGGGAAGTATATAATAAAGATTTAATAGAGGCCGGCATAGATGACTGGCGGTTATTGCTGGTGAATGCAGATAACCCGGTTCCTGATGATTATACATTTGAACTGTCTAACATTGATAACATAAGAAAATTTGATTCAAGGGCTATAGACCATCTGGAAAAGCTTATTGAGGATTGCAGACGTGAAACAAGAGACGTTATATGGGCACAATCCACTTATAGAGATGAAAATGAGCAAAATACAGTATTTAATAACAAGGTACAGGAGTATATGGACTTGGGAAATTCTAGAGAAGAGGCGGAAAAGTTAGCTGCTACCGTTACTTCAAGACCTGGAACTAGCGAGCATCATGTGGGGTTGGCTGTTGATTTTAATTATGCAAAAACCGATTTTGAAAACACAGCTGCTTTCAAATGGCTTGCGAAAAATGCCCATAAATATGGTTTTATTTTAAGGTATCCTAAAGGTAAGGAGTCAATAACAAATATTGTATATGAGCCTTGGCACTTTAGATATGTGGGAAAAGAACATGCAGAAGTTATAAAGTCAAAGGGATTTTGTCTTGAAGAATATATTAATTACCTTATTTATCAAGTACAAAATTAATTAATATCAACAACTATAATTTCTGGCGGGTTAAAAAGCCTTAGAGGTATAACGCTGTTTCCAAGACCTCTGCTAACTGGCGTAAAGCCTTATAAACATCTTTACTTTTTCCCGAATTATATTCATGATTTCCTGGGACATAAAAAACAGGTGCTATTTTGTTAAGGCTGCCCAATGTGTCTATAGACCTATGGATGTTTTTTCTCTCTACTTATTCCTTTTCCATTTCCTCCCTAAAAATTTCCACTTTACTTTGGTCTTTTAAAGTTTCTATTAATTCATCAACCTTTTGTGAAAACTTATTGTCTCTAATTTTTTGTTCTATTCTAGATTTTAACTCCTCATACTCTGGTGGGTTTTCTTCAGTTGTTTCTTTAATATACTGCTCATACATTTCNAGCATTTCATCTTCAGTNACTTCAGGCTGTTCAANTGNGTTTTGAACATAATTTGAAACGGTTAATTCACGTTCTAGTTCATTTTTAAACTCATCTAAAGTAGTTTGCTGCATTTCCAATGAATTTAAAAATTCCTCTTCAGATTCAAATTGGGATTTAAATGCATCTAGTTCTGTATTTAACTCATCATTAGAAATCTTATAACCTTCTTTTACNGCATTTTGATAAAGAAGTTCNTATGCAATTAAAGTNTTTACAGCTTCCTCTAAAATTTGATTGGATGTTTCCTCATCAGTAATGTCTATGCCCTGCTGCATATAGTTTCTGTTTAAATTTTGATACATTTCAAATAAATCAAATAACATAATCTCAGTATCATTAACAACTGCCACTGGTATATTTTCAGGCGGCTTTTCTGATGCTGCCGGTGAATTTTCAGGTGATTCTTCTGGTTTATTATCTTTTTGGCAGGATAAAAGAGATAAAGATATTACAGCTGCCATTGCAAACAGTAAAATTTTTCTAAACAAAACAAAATCCCCTTTCTTAATTAAACGCCTTTTAAATTACACTAAAAACACTTTTTTTAAGTTTACTAAAAAATCATGAACATACTATTAACTATATATGAATTGTATATATAAATCAATATTTTAGATGCTAATAACATATGAATTCAATCTGTATGGAAATATACAATTTTAAAATCTTAATGTAAAATAGATATGTGTTAAATTTATAGGCTGTGGTATATATTTATCGTTTAAGATTAATAGGAGGGCTATTATGCATGAATTTAAAATAAAATCAGATTATAAACCTTGTGGAGACCAGCCTGCTGCTATAGATAAATTGGTGGAAGGCATAAATGCAGGATTTAGAGGACAGACCCTTTTAGGAGTTACAGGCTCTGGTAAAACATTTACAATGGCAAATGTTATTGAAAGAGTGCAAAAACCTACATTGGTTATTGCCCACAATAAAACTTTAGCAGCACAGCTGTGCAGCGAGTTTAAAGAGTTTTTTCCTGACAACTGCGTGGAGTATTTTGTAAGCTATTATGATTATTATCAACCAGAGGCATATATTCCTTCTACAGATACTTACATTGAAAAGGATTCATCTATAAATGATGAGATAGATAAACTGCGACACTCTGCAACGGCAGCTCTTTTTGAAAGAAGAGATGTTATTATTGTTGCTAGTGTGTCCTGTATATATGGACTAGGTGACCCGGAAGACTATACTGATCTTATGCTTTCTTTAAGACCTGGAATGGAAAGGGATAGGGATGAGGTTATAAGAAAACTTGTGGAAATTCAGTACGACAGGAATGATATAGATTTTAGAAGGGGAAGGTTCAGGGTAAGAGGGGATGTTTTAGAGATTTTTCCTGCCTCTTCTTCAGAGGAAATTTTAAGAGTTGAATTTTTTGGAGATGAAATTGAACGAATTACTCAAGTGGATTCCCTTACAGGGGAAATAGTGGGAATAAGAAACCATGCAGCTATTTTTCCTGCATCCCACTACGCTACAACTAAAGAAAAGATGGACAGGGCTATAAAGTCTATTGAAAAGGAGCTTGAAGAGCGTTTAAAAGAACTAAAGTCTGAAGAGAAGCTTTTAGAAGCACAAAGGCTAGAACAGAGGACCAGGTATGATATTGAAATGATGCAGGAAGTCGGGTTTTGTCAAGGAATAGAAAACTATTCAAGACATATAAGCGGAAGGGAACCTGGAAGTCCTCCTTTTACTCTTATAGATTATTTCCCTAAAGATTTTTTAATGATAATAGACGAATCCCATGTTACCGTACCACAAATAGGTGCAATGTATAATGGTGACAGGTCAAGGAAAGAATCCCTTGTTGAGTATGGATTCAGGCTTCCTTCTGCTTTTGACAACAGACCTCTTAAGTTTGAAGAATTTGAAAAGAGAATAAATCAGATTATATTTGTAAGTGCAACTCCTGCAAAATATGAAAGCGAGAATTCAAAACAGATAGTTGAACAGATAATAAGGCCAACTGGTTTAATTGACCCTGAGGTAATTGTAAAACCTGTTAAAGGGCAAATTGATGATCTTATTGGAGAAATAAGTGAAAGAATTGAGAAAAATCAAAGGGTGCTTGTTACCACATTGACTAAAAAGATGGCGGAAGATTTGACAGATTACCTAAAGGAAATGAATTTTAAAGTAAAGTACCTTCACTCGGATATAGACACCATTGAGAGAATGGAAATAATCCGAGAATTAAGGCTTGGTGTTTTTGATGTTTTAGTAGGTATAAACCTTTTGAGGGAAGGGTTGGATTTACCGGAAGTGTCCCTTGTTGCTATATTGGATGCAGACAAGGAAGGTTTTCTTCGTTCAGAGACATCTTTGATACAGACCATTGGAAGAGCAGCAAGAAATGTTGAGGGTAAAGTTGTAATGTATGCTGATGTAGTTACTAGATCTATGCAAAAAGCAATAAATGAGACAAACAGAAGAAGAAAAATACAGATGGAGTACAATAAGGCACATGGAATTACTCCAAAGAGTATAGTGAAAGGAATTCGTGATGTTATAGAGCCAGTAAAGGCAGCGGAAGATGATGTAAGCTACAAAGTTGATAAAGACAGTAAAACAATGTCTAAGGAGGAAATAAAAGAACTTATTGATAAAATTACAAGTGATATGAAACAGGCAGCAGCAGACTTGCAGTTTGAAAGGGCGGCAGAACTGCGGGATATGTTGGTGGAATTAGAAGAAAAAATAAAATAAGAATATTGCATCCCTTTTTAATAAACCTTATTAATATTAGTGGGAGGAATTTTTGTATTCATTCTATCTTTATTTTTATCTTATATAGAGTTTTTAAAAATTAAAAAATCCTCAATTATTGATAATATTAAAAATGGATAGATTTATTTTGTATTCCCTAATATATTTTACCGAACTTATGTTTGATTTTTAATGTTTGTTTGATATAATATTGTGGTAAGATTTTTTAAAGAGGCAATCTAAAAATTATATTAAATATTAGGGAAATAAGGTGTAAATATGATAAGAGACAAAATTTTTATAAAAGGTGCAAGAGAACACAATCTAAAAAATATAGATATTGAAATTCCTAGAGATAAACTGGTTGTAATTACTGGGGTAAGTGGTTCAGGCAAATCATCTCTTGCCTTTGATACTATTTATGCAGAAGGTCAAAGGCGTTATATAGAGTCTCTGTCTTCTTATGCAAGGCAGTTTTTGGGGCAGATGGAAAAACCAGATGTGGATTATATAGAAGGGTTATCACCGGCAATATCCATAGATCAAAAGACCACCAGCAGAAATCCCAGATCTACAGTTGGAACGGTGACGGAAATACATGACTATCTAAGACTTTTGTATGCTCGAATAGGTGTGCCCCATTGTCCTTCCTGTGGCAAAGAAATTGCACAGCAGACTGTGGACCAGATGGTTGATGATGTTATGCAGCTTGATGAGGGAACAAAAATACAACTTTTAGCACCTGTGGTAAGGGGAAGAAAGGGAGAGTACAAAAAACTTTTAGAAGATATAAAAAAAGCTGGATATGTAAGGGTTAGAGTAGATAAAGAAGTGGTGGACGTAAATGAGCCTATTGAGCTTGACAAAAATAAAAAACACAATATTGAAATTGTGGTAGATAGGATTATAGTTAAACCTAATATACAAAAAAGACTTGCAGATTCAATTGAAACTGTACTGAAATTGAGTAATGGAATACTGGTTGTGGATGTAATTGGCAAAGAAGAAATTTTATTTAGTCAAAATTTTGCGTGTACTGAATGTGGAATTAGTATGGAAGAATTAACACCAAGAATGTTTTCCTTCAACAATCCCTATGGGGCTTGTCCTAGCTGTACAGGACTAGGGTCTTTATTAAAAGCTGACCCGGATTTGATTATACCAAATAAAAAGCTCTCATTAAAAGAAGGCGCAATTGCCGTTGCTGGCTGGAATGTAGCTAAGGATGACAGCTATGCCAGTATGTATATGAATGCTTTGACAGAACAATATAACTTTAGTCTTTCCACTCCAGTTGAAGATTTGCCAGAACATATTCTAGATATAATTCTTTATGGAACAAAGGGAAAAAAGATGCAGGTGGAATATGATAGAAAATATGGAAATGGAACTTTTATGGCATCTTTTGAAGGAATAGTAAACAGTGTGGAAAGACGATACAACGAGACACATAAAGAAGGTATGAAGCAGTACTATGAGCAGTTTATGAGTGAAAATATGTGTTTAGAATGTAATGGTGCCAGATTAAAAAAAGAGGTACTTGCAGTTACAGTGTGTGGGAAGAATATTCATGAAATTAGCTGTATGTCTGTAGGAGAGGTAAGACAGTTTTTTAATGATATAGATTTATCAGAAAGGGACAGGATGATAGCCCATCAGATATTAAAAGAAATAAATGAAAGATTAGGATTTTTAGTTGATGTAGGCTTAGATTATCTCACATTGTCAAGGGCTGCCGGTACACTTTCAGGTGGGGAAGCTCAAAGAATAAGGCTTGCCACCCAAATAGGTTCAGGCCTTATGGGCGTATTGTATATTCTAGATGAACCAAGTATCGGCCTTCATCAAAGAGATAATGAAAAGCTTTTGAGAACTCTTAAAAAGATGAGAGATTTAGGAAATACACTGATAGTGGTTGAACATGATGAAGATACAATGTATGCAGCTGACCATATTGTAGATTTAGGTCCAGGTGCTGGTATTCATGGCGGGGAAATTGTTGCAAGGGGAACTATAGAAGAAATAAAGCAAAATCCAAAATCAATTACAGGACAATACCTAAGTGGCAAAAAATCCATTACTATTCCTGAAAAGAGAAGAGAACCAAATGGAAAGTGGCTTAAAGTGATTGGAGCCAGAGAGAATAACTTAAAAGATATTGATGTAAATTTTCCTTTGGGTGTGCTAACCTGTGTTACAGGGGTTTCAGGTTCGGGAAAAAGTTCTCTTGTAAATGAAATTCTATACAAAAAATTAGCTAGCCAGCTAAACAGAGCTAAAACAAAACCCGGGGATCATGATGATATTATGGGTATTGAACATCTTGATAAAGTAATAGATATAGATCAGTCTCCTATAGGTCGGACACCTAGGTCTAATCCAGGAACCTATACAGGAGTATTTGATATTATACGTGAAATTTTTTCAGAAACCACTGAGTCTAAAACTAGAGGGTATAAAGCGGGACGATTTAGTTTTAATGTTAAAGGTGGAAGATGTGAAGCATGTAGAGGGGACGGAATAATCAGAATTGAAATGCATTTTTTACCGGATATTTATGTTCCATGTGAAGTGTGTAAAGGAAAAAGATATAATAGGGAAACCCTTGAAGTAAAATACAAGGGCAAAAATATTGCAGAAATTCTTAATATGACTGTTGAAGATGCACTGGAATTTTTTAAAAACATTCCTAAAATACAAAAGAAACTACAGACACTATATGATGTAGGTCTAGGATATATAAAGCTAGGACAACCTTCAACCACACTTTCAGGTGGTGAAGCCCAGAGAGTTAAACTTGCCACTGAGCTTTCTAAAAGAAGTACAGGCAGGACAATGTATATACTAGACGAGCCAACAACAGGACTTCATATAGCAGATGTTCACAGACTTACAGATATTCTACAAAGGTTAGTTGATGCAGGGAATACAGTGGTGGTAATTGAGCACAACTTAGATGTTATAAAGATAGCAGATTATATTATAGATCTAGGACCTGAGGGTGGAAGTAAAGGTGGGTTTGTTATAGCACAAGGAACTCCTGAAGAAATTATAACCGTTGATAATTCTCACACTGGCAGATTCCTTAAAAGAATTCTAAATCCTGTTCCTAAACTTAAGGTGCTGTAAAAGAAATATATTTGAAACTGTTGGATTTTTGAGTTTCAAGTGTTATAATGTGAATTGGTTAATTTAATAGATTGTGCTGTAAGATGCCTTCAACAAGTTCCTTTTATTAAGAAGGAGAAATATAGAAAATAAGCAAAATAAAGAAGGGAGGAGTTACGTTAAAACGAAAACATTATAAAATTTAGAAGAGCGTTAGGTACAATCTGGTTATAGAGTTTTATAAGTTTTGCGTAACGATTTTTATGTTGGATAGGGGTAAAAATCTTGTTATACCTTCAAAATATAAATCAGTTTTATCCATAAGAGATACGGCAAAGGCAATTAAAATAATTAAGGATTTTTTTGAATTGGAGCTTGCTAAAGCATTGAAGCTTGAAAGGGTATCAGCACCACTTTTTGTGAGGCCTGAATCTGGAATGAATGACAATTTAAGCGGTGTTGAAAGACCTGTGGCTTTTAATGTGAAAGGAATAGATGAAAACATTGTAGAAATTGTACATTCTTTAGCTAAATGGAAGCGTATGGCTTTAAAAAGATATGAGTTTAGCATTGGAGAAGGTTTATATACCGATATGAATGCTATAAGAAGAGATGAGGATTTGGGCAATCTTCACTCTATATATGTAGACCAGTGGGATTGGGAAATTGTAATAAATAAAGAAGATAGAAAAATTGAAATGTTAAAGGAAACTGTTAAGAAAATTTACAATGTACTAAAGAAAACTGAAGACCATATATGCAGCATATTTCCTAGTGTTGAAAAAATACTTCCAGAGGAAATATATTTTATTACAACCCAAGAACTTGAGGATATGTATCCAGAATTTTCTCCTGATGAGAGAGAAAATAAAATAGCAAAGGAAAAGAAGGCTGTTTTTATAATGCAAATAGGGGGAATACTAAAATCAGGAATAAAGCATGGTGAAAGGGCGCCTGATTATGATGACTGGAATTTAAATGGAGATATATTATTGTGGTACTCTCTATTAGACAGGGCTATGGAAATATCTTCAATGGGTATCAGGGTGGATGAAGAAGCATTGTTGAGGCAATTGAAAGAAGCTGATTGTGAAGATAGAAAAAATCTTTTATTTCATAAAGAACTGTTAGAAGGTAAACTGCCTTATACATTAGGAGGAGGGATAGGTCAATCAAGAATGTGTATGTATATGTTAAAAAAAGCACATATTGGAGAAGTACAAGCTTCTGTATGGCCTGATTCTATGATTGAAACTTGTGATAAGGCAAATATAAAATTACTTTAAAAGATAGGACAATGTGAACAACTGAAATATAAAATAATTTGTAAAGGAGTAGGTATATAGATGAAAACCACTAGTGTAAAAAGCTTATATAGAGAATCAGAAAAATATATAGACAGCAATATTGTTGTTGCTGGCTGGGTAAGAACAATAAGGGATTCTAAGGCCTTTGGATTCATTGAGTTAAATGATGGAACTTTTTTTAAGAACCTGCAGGTGGTCTTTGAAGATGAGAAATTAGATAATTTTAAACAAATAGCAAAACTTCCCGTTGGTTCAGCAATAGTGGTGCAGGGAAAGCTTGTTGAAACACCTGGTGCAAAGCAGCCATTTGAAATAAAAGCAGAAAAAATAGAAATTGAAGGATTATCTCAATCAGATTATCCACTTCAGAAAAAAAGGCACTCATTTGAATTTTTAAGAACAATTGCACATTTAAGACCTAGAACAAACGCTTTTTCAGCTGTGTTTAGAATTAGATCTCTTGCTGCTTATGCAATACATAAGTTTTTTCAGGAACGAAATTTTGTATATGTGCACACACCAATAATTACTGGAAGTGATGCAGAGGGTGCAGGCAAAATGTTTAGAGTAACAACTCTGGACATGGAAAATGTACCAAAAGAAAAAGATGGAAGCGTAGATTATTCAGAAGATTTCTTTGGAAAAGAGACAAATTTAACAGTTAGTGGACAATTAGAGGGCGAAACTTATGCAATGGCGTTTAGAAATATATATACTTTTGGACCTACTTTTAGAGCTGAAAACTCCAATACTGCAAGACATGCTGCGGAGTTTTGGATGGTAGAACCTGAGATAGCTTTTGCAGACCTTAACGATAATATGGAACTTGCTGAAGATATGTTAAAGTATATAATAAAATACTGTATGGAAAATGCACCTGAAGAAATGGAGTTTTTCAACAGTTTTGTAGACAAAGGACTTTTTGACAGGCTAAATAATGTAGTAAATTCTGATTTTGCCAGAATAACTTATACTGAGGCAATTGATATTTTATTAGAATCTAAAGAAAAATTTGAATATCCTGTTGAGTGGGGATGTGACCTTCAAACCGAGCATGAGAGGTACCTGACTGAAAAAGTTTATAAAAAGCCTGTATTTGTAACTGATTATCCTAAAGATATAAAGGCTTTTTATATGAAACTCAATGATGATAACAAGACAGTTGCTGCTATGGACCTTCTTGTGCCAGGCGTAGGTGAGATTATAGGAGGAAGCCAGAGAGAAGAAAATATTGAGATTTTAGAACAGAGAATGAAAGAGTTGAATCTTAATAAAGAAGACTATTGGTGGTATATGGACATTAGAAAATATGGTGGAACAAAACATGCGGGCTTTGGACTTGGTTTTGAGAGGGCAATAATGTACATTACAGGTATGACAAATATCAGGGACGTAATACCTTTCCCAAGGACTGTAAATAATGCTGAATTTTAATTTTTTTCATGGGGTTAAGAATGTTTAAATTAAAAAATGTTGTGTACAAGAAAATTTTACATATAGAACAATTGGAAATTCCCAAAAATAAAGTTACATCCATTGTTGGGGAAAGCGGAAGTGGAAAATCAACTCTTCTTCGCCTTCTAAATAAGCTTATAAGTTGTGACAAAGGTGAAATATATTATAACAATTTACCTATAGATAATATAGATTCTGTAGAACTTAGACGGAAGGTGGTTATGCTTCCCCAGCAGCCAGTTGTTTTTCCAGGCAGTATAAAAGAAAATTTACTTATAGGACTTAAGTTTTCAGGAAAACCTGAAGTAGGTGATGATAAATTAACTCAAGTTTTAGAAATGGTTTCACTAAAAAAGAAACTTGATGATAATGCAGAAAAACTTTCTGGTGGAGAAAAGCAAAGAATGGCTCTTGGAAGAATTATTTTAATGAAACCAGAGGTGTATTTGCTTGATGAACCCTCTTCTGCACTAGATGACAAAACAGAAGAGGTGGTAATAGAAAGGGTAATAGAGTATATAAAATCACAGAATAAAACACTGGTTATGGTTACCCACTCTAAAAAGATAGCTTTAGATTATTCAGACAACATTGTGGAGATAGACAGGGGGAGGGTGAAAAATAATGGATGATATGATAAAACTTCAATTGTGGCAAGTTGCTGCTGCATATGCATTTGTTATTTTGTTATTGATTATTGTAAGACTTAAAGGAATTTCTAGAGAAAAAGAAATATTAATATCTTCAGTTAGAATGACTCTTCAATTAATTTTTATAGGATATTTATTAACATATATATTTGAACACCCATCTCCAGTATATTCAGTGCTGATACTTGCAGTTATGGAGATTTTTTCAATATATACAATTTTAAAAAGGACTAAAATAGGTTTTATATCAAAATTAGGACGTATCATAGCCTTTTCAATGTCCTTTGGAAGTGTCATTTGCTTTTTTTATTTTCTTTTTATTGTTATAAATATTTCGCCATGGTATGAACCTCGGTATTTTATTCCCATTGGGGGAATGCTAGTAGGTAATTCTATGACGGGAATTACCTTAGGAGTAAACAGGCTGGTTGATGGGATGAGTACTCAGAAGCATCTGGTTGAAGGTGCTCTAATGTTGGGTGCAACACCTAAAATGGCAGCAAAGCATATTGTTGATGATGCTTTTGACTCTGCGATTCTTCCTACCATTAACTCTATGCTTGGAATGGGAATAGTTTTCTTACCTGGTATGATGACAGGTCAAATATTGTCAGGAGCTTCACCAGTTGATGCAATAAGCTATCAGATAGCCATTATGCTTGGCATTTTAGGAAGTGTATCATTAACGGTAATTTTGTTTGTCCAGTTAGGATGTAAAACTTTTTTTAATGAACAAAAACAGTTTTACAATTAGATAAAAAACCACCTTCCCTAAATAAAAGGAAAGGTGGTTTTTATTTTACTTAAGTTAGTTAACTTTACATTTCACTCCGTTAAGTTCAAAACTATTAGGAGAATCATTTTTTCCTTTATACTCTATGTTAAAACCAAAAGTTATTTCTCCGTTTGCAGGGATCACACTAGTGCCCAATGTTGATGAACCTGTAACTACAATAGACTTACCAGTTTGATCATATCGTGCGCTCCAAAGATTAGAAATTTTTTGTTCATTAGGAAAACTCCAAGTTAGTGTCCAATTGTTTATAGGCTCAGAAGTATTGTTTTTAATTATAACAATAACAGTTGCACCATTTCCCCAATCATTAAGTACATTGTATGTTACTGAACAATCTCCATGTTTTGGTGGATCAACAGGTTTAACAGTAGGTTTTGGAGTAGGAGTAGGTTTAATAGTAGGTCGTGGAGTAGGAGTAGGTTTAATAGTAGGTCGTGGAGTAGAAGTAGGCTTAATAGTAGGTCGTGGAGTAGAAGTAGGCTTAATAGTAGGTTTTGGAGTAGGAGTAGGTTTAATAGTAGGTCGTGGAGTAGGAGTAGGTTTAATAGTAGGTCGTGGAGTAGGAGTAGG
>JGI24711J26586_10001061_pt1 | contig 21346 bp, 17 predicted proteins | sample BioPla3DNA1_FD_26586 | JGI IMG/M metagenome (IMG submission 26586)
CTCGACAAGGTGTCCGGATGAGCCGAAATGCTGTCCGGATTATTCCGAAACATCGTCCGGATGTTCCCGGAATCAGTGTCCGGATGTGGCCGAAATATGCATTGAAGACGGTGAAACTGCAGAAGAATGTTTGAAACGCGAGATTATGGAAGAGTTAAATCTTGAGATAGAAGTTTTAGGCTATCTGGGAAGTTGCGTCTACAAATATGATACAGGAGAGATATGTCTGATTGCCTACAAAGTTGGTACATTATCAGAAGATTTACGACTTAATGTTCATAATGACGCCAAATGGATAAGGACAGATGAGTTAAGGTGCTATGATTTTGCTCCTGCTGATATTGAATTGCTTAATGTAATACAACTGCCATAGCTGTTTTGTTATTTTAATATTATATAGTTATAGAATAGAGACAAGTTCACCAGTAATAATCGAGGAAAAGGAATAAATGAACAAAATACCTCATAATAAAATTGTTCAGGACAATTCATTTTCGGAAATAGGTTTCCCGCTGATGTTGGAGATAATTTTGGAGAAGAAACGTTCCCATGTCCTGACATAAAAGCCTTGTCAACATGAAGTATTCCTTATCATTTTGTTTTACTAAATTGAGGCTATAAGTACTAATATATTATATCTACCCCATGTCTGTTAATTATATAAGTACTTGCACATCAAAATCCCGGTGACAGCGGGGACAGTTTACCGTATGTCTTCCTTTTCTTTTAGGTAGACGAAGGATGGCTTTGCAATGCAAGCATTTACGATAACGATGGGTCTTGATTTCCTTTAATCTGCGAATTAATAATGAAAACTTTGATTTTATCGGATTCCATAATTTTAAGAACTTCTGGTTCTCAAGTTGCCGTTTGTATATATTCCGTGAAAAGGTTCTATAAATCATTAAGATAAGAATAGCCCATACTGCGATGTCCAGTATCAGCAGCCTGATAAAGGCATTAATAAGCATTAATACAAAGCTGAGAATAAGCAGCCCGTAATACAACTGATCTGCGCCGTATCTGCCGTACATAAAACGAATAATTTTATCTCTGAGTTTTTCCATAGTTCATGCTCCTTAATATGGCTTTCACAAAAGATACATTATGTGAGCCATAAGAGTATTATACCTTTATTTATTGGCAAATTGCCATAACAAATATTGTTTCGAATAAGCAATGCATGAAAAGGTGAAATTAAATCCTAGTTATAAAGAACATAATTTGAGAGGCTTGTTTTGGATAACGATATAAATAATAGCAGGAGTAATGGCATAATTGAGTTTATACCTGTACTTTTTCTGTTTTCATTTATATGGTTTATACTGGTATGCTCAATGTTTTGCCGAGCTGAATACTGCAGCTATAAATATTATGATAACCCTGCATGGGTGGATCAGGATACTGTTTTTCTTATTGTAAGCTCTATTTTGCTTCTTTTTTTTGTTGTATTTATTTATATAACGGGCAGAAGACTTGATAGCTTAAATAAAAAACATGTAATATACACAATAGTTTATCTTTCAGTATTGGCTCAGGTATTGTTTATCTTATACTTTCCCGTCAGGCAATTTGCAGACCAGGATATTGTTAACAGTATAGCATTTGATATTATTGATGGGAATTTTGGAGCTTTTCAAGAAAGAAGCTATTTGTATCAATACCCGAATAATATTGGTATAACGCTGTTTTTGTCGGTAATCTACCGGATTTTCCCGCAGGCACTTATTGCTCCAAAGTTTCTAAATGTTGCTTTTTCTACTATTACCTCATTGTTGATATACAGGATATACCATGAGTTGTTTCCTCAAAAAGAAACAAATGATTTTGCATTAATAATATTTTCATGTTTTTTTCCGCCCATGATTATGCTTAACAACCTTGTATATAATGATATCTATGCCACAACATTGTTCTTGGGTAGTGTTTTGTATTCCATCAGATTTGTAAAAACAAAAAGATTGTATTATCTGGTTACAACCGCAGTTTTATTAACAATGGGGAATTTCTTAAGACCGCTGGGAGCAATATTTCTTCTGGCAATCCTGTTATATTTTTATATAAAAAAGGTCTCAGTGTTAAAATCACTTGTATTCTTTGGAATTGTTCTGGTTTTATTCAGAGTACCAATGTTTATGGTAGGTAGTTATTTACTGAAGACAGAAAAAATATCAACACAGATTGGCGCAAATTCCATACCTGTTGATATGTGGATTCATATGGGTATGAATGATGAAAAAATCGGTTATTGGGACGATTCATATTCATTAAATATTTATATTAATCAGGGTAATTATGATAAAGAAAAAAGCAGACAGATATACAGAATGCTGATAAATAAAAAACTTACAGAAAAAGGATTAATAGATCTTGCAAAGGTATATATAAAAAAGAATATATGGCTATGGACAGAAGGGACCTATCAGGCTGAATATTATGGAGTAGGCTCCTGGGGACATTTATATTCTACAATTGCAACTGAGAGATTAGACAGCAGTGTTTATTTCAGGGATTCGATAAGGTGGCTATTGCACGTAATTAATATCTTAATGTTTAGTCTTATATTTATCGGGTTATTGGAATCCATCAGAAAGAAGGCTTCATATCAATTGTTATTGCCGGCAATTGTAGTAATCGGATTTATCGGCTTTTATACCCTCTGGGAGATAAAGCCCCGGTATATTTATCCTATTTATCCATATCTGATTCTAATGGCCTATCAAGGGCTGAATACCTTAATTGATCTTCCGGCAATCAGAATTAAATTCTTAAGCCGACCAGATTCTTAAAAGAAATACTTTCCTGCCGCTTCATTTTCATGTTCATATGAATATCAACTGGACCAGAACCATATAAACTGCTGTACCTATGCCGATACTCAATAGCGTATTGTTCTTCCACAGATGAAGAACCACGACGCAAAAGACAGCTATTGCTTCTGGGATCCCATAGGGGCTTGATATAAAGGATACATTTTTTAAACAGTAAACCACCAGTAAACCAATGGCTGAATAAGGAAGAACCTTTCCCAGGTATAGAATATATCTGGGAGTTTCTTTATTTTCAGGAAAGAGTATAAAGGGAAGCCCTCTTGTAATTTGTGTTGCCACAGCTATAACAGCTATTAAAACCAGTGATTGGGTAGTTGTAAGAACCATATACTAAAATCCTTCCTCAATATTCTTCTTAAATACGGTTAAAGCCAGAACAATCAGCGCCATAGAGGGTATGATAAAGTTTTCAGGCCCAAATATCAAAAGGCATATTACTGATACTGCCACGCCTGTTATTGCAGGAATATGTTTCTTTTCAGATTTCCACTGATTTATAAAAATAACTACAAACAGAGCGGTCATGACAAAATCAATACCCATGGTATCAAAGGTGAACAATGACCCTATAAGACCGCCAGCGGCTGAAGCAATTACCCAATACATTTGATTCAGCAAGGTTATAAAAAACATAAACCAGGTTTTATCAATTCCATCCGGAGGCTCGGTTGAGCATAAAATGGAGTAGGTTTCATCAGTTAATCCCGCTATAAGATACGGCTTTAGGCTTCCTATACCTTTAAAGTTTTTTAACATAGAGACTCCATAGAACAAATGTCGTGCATTTACTATAAGAGTGATTAAAAATGCATTGATGGGATTAAATGCTACGGTTAGCAGGTTAACGGCTATAAACTGCATAGAACCGGCATAGATAAAAAAGCTCATCAGAATTGCCCAGCCAAAATGATAGCCTTTGCTGTTTAATAATATACCAAAAGCTGCTCCGAGAAAAAGGTAGCCTGTCATAACAGGAATAGTATGTGGAAAAGCCGCCTTTAATGCCCTAAGCTTATTATGCAAATTAGAACTCCCCCCGATATATAACAAAAAAATTAATATTAAATATTTACTATATACATTTTGGAGGAATACTGCAAGAGGGGGGAGCAGTGAAGATTTATAAGGTAAGAATAAGATCCTTCGACTGCGCTAACTCTCCGCTCATGATGACAGTAGGGGTCGCTACGCTTCGCTCAGATGACAGCTTGTAAGCGGCGCAGCAAGCTGCAGCCGCTAAACTTGTATACGTTGCATCCAGGATGGCACTTATTAAACAGGAAACTTTGAAAATGCGGCTTCATCACCGATAATAGTAATATTATTATGAAGCTGCAGTATTGAGGCGGGAATATCAGGCGTTACCGGACCAAAAAATGCTTTAGCTACAACTTCTGCCTTTTTTTCACCTGATACAATAAAAAGAATTTTCTTTGCATGCATTATGGTTTTGATACCCATTGTATATGCCTGTCTCGGCACATCTTCCTTCTTGTCAAAAAATCGCTTATTGGCTTCTATAGTGCTGTCGGTAAGAGTGGTGCATGCTACCTCAAGCTCCAGTGGGGTACCCGGCTCGTTAAAGCCTATATGTCCGTTATTTCCCATACCAAGCAGCTGTAAATCGATTCCTCCAAGTGAACGAATTATTTTTATGTAGTCTGCTACTGCCTTTTCTGAATCTTTTTCCAGACCGTCAGGAACATGCGTGTTTTCAATTGGGATGTTAATTCTGCTAAACAAATATTTATTCATAAAATACCTGTAGCTCTGAGGATGATCTCCGCCAAGGCCTTTGTATTCGTCAAGGTTAACGGTCCTTATTCTTGAGAAATCCAAATCTCCTTTTTCATATCTCTCAACCAAAATATTATATAAACCTATTGGACTTGATCCTGTTGCAAGACCAATAACACTGTCGGGTTTTGCTATTATTTGAGCAGAGACGATGTTTGCAGCTTTTCTGCTCATTTCTTCATAATCCTTTGTTCTGATTATTTGCATATAAATTCCTCCAATCAGATTCTGTTAATGATTTTCAAATCAATTATACATCAAACCTTAGGATAATATATATTTTTTTTGTGGTATTTTTATACTTTGTTTGCCAATGTTAGCCAGCCTATATATAATGTAAATATATTTGAAATAAATTTGAAAAATATAAAAGGGTGAATATATGGAAGCAAAGAAAATATCCGATTCAATGGTGGAAATGCGGGAACTGATACTTCCAAATGATGCAAATATTTTAGGAAATCTGTTAGGAGGAAGACTTCTGCATTGGGTTGATGTGGCAGGAGCTATGGCTGCATCGCGCCATGCACAGTCAATCGTAGCTACAGTATCTATTGATAGTGTGGAATTCAAACAACCTGTTAAAGTCGGGGAAATGGTTTTATTAAAAGCAAGGCTTACCTGGGTTGGAAGAACCTCTATGGAGGTTTTGGTGGAGGTTTGCTCAGAGAACTATTTATCNGGGAAAACAACATTTACCAACAGAGCGTATGTNACCTTTGTTGCTGTTGATGAAAATAACAAACCCAAACCTGTTCCCGGATTGATTCTTGAAACCGAAGAGGAAATCAGGGAGAATCAGGAAGCCATCAAACGTCGTGAACAAAGACTTTTAAGACGCAATGCACCGGACATGCCTGGCTGCGGGTGAGGCTATAAAACAGACCTTTTATTGACAACTTGTAACCCAATGATTACAATTACATCTATGGATTAAAGGGCAAAGTTTCTCTGCTGTAGTGGAGAATCGATAGGAGTGAAGACATATGCCTATACAGGCGCCTAAAGGAACCAGGGACATCTTGCCGGAAGATATAAACCAATGGAATTATGTTGAAAAAGAATTTGCTCGTGTTTGTGAAAAGTTTGGATACAAGGAGATTCGTCTCCCTGTTTTTGAGTATACTGAGCTTTTTCAACGGGGAGTTGGGGATACCACCGATGTGGTCCAAAAGGAGATGTATACTTTTGAAGACAAAGGTGGGAGAAGCATAACACTGAGACCGGAAGGAACAGCCGGAGTGGTAAGAAGCTATATAGAACATGGAATGTCATCATTGCCACAGCCTGTAAAGCTTTTTTATCAGATTACAGCTTACAGATATGAGAATGTTCAAAAAGGTCGCTATCGTGAGTTCCATCAGTTTGGAGTTGAACTGCTGGGTGCTGCAGATCCGGCTGCCGATGTTGAAGTGATATCTATTCTTTCGTTATTCTTTAACAGGCTCGGTATAAAAAATTTAAAACTCAATATAAACAGCATAGGCTGTCCCAAATGCAGAAGCGCATATAATGAACTATTAAAGAACTATCTTTCAGATAAAATTGAAGATATGTGTGATACCTGCAAAACACGTTATGATAGAAATCCTATGCGTATTATAGACTGCAAGGAAGAGACATGCAAGAAGCATCTTATTGATGCACCAGCCCTTCTGGACCATATTTGTGATGATTGCCGGAAACACTTTGATTTGGTGACCAAAAAACTTGAGGCAATTGATATTAATTATGATATAGATAAAAATATTGTACGCGGCCTGGACTATTATACAAGGACGGTATTTGAGTTTGTTTCAGAGAATATTGGAACTCAGGGTACAGTTTGCGGCGGAGGCCGATATGATGGTCTGGTTGAAGCCTGCGGTGGAGCCCCGACACCGGGAATAGGATTTGCTCTTGGTGTGGAGCGGCTTCTTCTTGAAATGAACAGCCAGGGTATAGAGTTTCCCGTACATGAGACACCTGATATTTATATTGGCGCAATAGGGGAAAAGGCCGGACCTGTAAGTGAAAAACTGGCCTGGCAGCTTCGCAGCAATAATATTTATTGTATTAAAGATATTATGGGCAGGAGCGTAAAAGCTCAGATGAAATATGCCGATAAGCTTGGTGTCCGTTATTCGCTGATTTTAGGGGATAATGAGATTGAAAGCAATAAAGCCCAGCTAAAGGATATGAAGACAGGAGAAGTTAAGGATATAAGTCTTGACACCCTCATTGACAGGTTGGTAAAAAATAAAGGCTGACATTACATTGGAGGATTTTTTATGGAAAATATACGGGGGATGAAAAGAACCCACAGATGTGCCGAGCTTACTGCTGCAGATGCCGGCAAAGAAGTTGTTTTAATGGGGTGGGCCCAAAGAAGAAGAGATTTGGGAGCCCTTGTTTTTGTTACATTAAGAGACAGAAGCGGTATCATGCAGGTGGTTTTTAACAGCGAGACCAATCCGGAACTGCATGAAAAAGCTCTTCAGGTCAGAAGTGAATTTGTCCTGGCTGTCAGAGGAACTCTGGCACTCAGAAGCCCGGAGGCAATTAATAGGAACATGCCTACCGGAGATTTGGAGGTTATTGCCACCGAACTAAGAATTCTAAGTAAGAGTGAAACACCTCCTTTTCATATTGAAGAGGATTCTGATGCCAATGAAGTGTTAAGGCTTAAATACAGATATCTGGACTTAAGAAGACCGGATCTCCAGAGAAACCTTATGTTGCGTCACAGAGTCGCAAAAATTGCCCGGGACTATTTTGATGAGAATGGATTTTATGAGATTGAGACACCCGTGCTTGGAAGAAGTACTCCAGAGGGCGCCCGGGACTATCTGGTTCCCAGCCGTGTTCACCCCGGAAAATTCTATGCGCTGCCTCAGTCTCCCCAATTATTCAAGCAGCTTTTAATGGTGGCCGGGTATGACCGTTACATGCAAATTACCAAATGCTTCAGAGATGAAGATTTAAGAGCTGACCGGCAGCCTGAATTTACCCAGATCGACCTTGAAATGAGCTTTGTAGATGTAGAAGATGTAATAAAGGTAAATGAAGGTTTTATAAACAGGGTATTTAAAGAACTATTAGGGATTGATATACCCATGCCCTTTAAGAGGATTACCTTCTATGAGGCTATGACGCGTTACGGGTCCGATAAACCGGATACCCGTTTTGATATGGAACTGATTGATATCTCTGATTTAGCAAAAGGTTCGGGGTTCAAGGTTTTCAGTGACGCAATAGCCAATGGCGGAAGTGTGCGGGCTCTTAATGCCAAAGGCGGAGGATCATTTTCAAGAAAAGAAATTGATGCTTTGGGAGAAGTAGTAAAAACCTATAAGGCAAAGGGTTTGGCATGGATTGTTGTGGAAGAGGGCGGATTGCGCTCCCCCATTGCAAAGTTTTTGTCTGAGGAAGAAACTGCAAAGATTTTAGAGAGAACAAAAGCTGAAAAAGGTGATTTACTCCTGTTTGTTGCTGATAAGGATGAGATTGTTTGTGACTCTCTGGGTCATTTGCGTTTGACTTTAGGAGAGAAACTCAATCTCATAGACAAAGATAGATATGATGTTCTCTGGATAACAGATTTTCCGCTCTTAGAGCGGGATGAGGAAGAAAACCGTTGGGTTGCAAAACACCATCCGTTTACTTCACCTATGGATGAGGATATTGAATACCTTGATACCGATCCCGCAAAAGTCAGAGCAAAGGCATATGATATTGTTATAAATGGCTATGAGGTAGGCGGAGGAAGCATCCGTATACACAATCAGGAACTTCAGAAAAAAATGTTTAATCTGATAGGGTTTACTGATGAGCAGGCTAAGGAGCGATTTGGCTTCTTGTTAGAGGCCTTTAAATATGGTACACCACCCCATGGAGGTTTGGCTTTTGGGCTTGACAGGCTGGTTATGCTGCTTGCCAGGACTGAAAACATAAGGGATGTAATTGCTTTCCCAAAGGTTCAGACTGCGTCAGACCTTATGACAAATGCCCCCGATATAGTTGATGATAAACAACTTGAGGAACTCAGCATTAAGACGGTGGAGAAAAGTGAATAAGAATTTATTGAAAGAAATATCAGCATGGATTTTGCATATTGCCGCGGCTGTTGTATTGGGGCTTGCAGTGATAACATTTCTGGGCAGGCTTACTATCGTGAATGGTAATTCCATGTCGCCGACCCTTAAAAATCAGAATGTTATAATTATCGAGAGCATCACACCTCGTTTCGGTACAGTTAAGCAGGGAGATATTGTGGTGCTGAAAATACCTGAACTCCTGGAGGGAAAGCAAAAATACGCTGTAAAGCGTGTAATTGCCAAAGAAAACCAGCATATTGAAATACGTGACGGAAAGGTATTTGTAGATGGAAAACAGCTTTCTGAAAGCTATATAAATAATGAAGAAACTCATATTGACAATACGCTGTATTCAGATATGATTGTGCCTGAGGGCTGCATATATATTCTTGGAGATAACAGAATTCCTGAAAAAAGCAGAGACAGCAGAGTTTTTGGGCCGGTTAAGGAAAACAGGATTGTAGGAAAATGCTGGATTAGAATTTATCCCTTTACAGAAGCTGGACATGTAGAATAAAGTTAAAAATATAAAGGGCTGTATCAAAATGCGAGTCATTCTGGGGGCATTTATGACCGAAGAATCTTTTGAATTGTGCCGTCGCGCACAGAACGTGATCTAGATTCTTCGCTTTTCTCAGGATGACAGTTTGTTTTGAGACAGCCACTTTTTTTCTTGCTTTTTCCTGTTTTATGATTGTCGGCTATGTTAGAATATAACTGAATACAAAAAGATGAACCAGAAAGGAAGCACATCATGGATAAAGACGTTCTCAACAAAGCCCTGCTTGTAGAGGCGTTTAAAGGTATCATAAAGAATGAAAAGCTCGAAGAGGCATTTGCACGGGCTTGTATCACCAATCTTTGTTATCATAAATCAGATAGAAAAATGGAGCTTAATATAGAATGTTATGACTGTGTCAAACCGGATCAGATAAAAGGTTTGGAATGTTCTATTTCTGAAAGTCTGGGGATAAAGGTAAAGGTTCGTCCAGGCTTTAAAACAGTTTTTAGGGATGAGATGGAACAATGGCAGAAGGAGCTGCTGCTGGCCAGAATCCAGTCTGCTAAGAGACATTTTTATCATTTTCTTGAAGATGCCGAATTTACCCTTTCAGGGCGGTATCTGAATGTTAGACTTAAAAATCAATCTTCTTCTATTCTAAAAGCTGCCGGAGTGGGTAATTGTTTAGAGAAAGCTATGCTTGATTTTTTCAAGAAAGTGGTTACCGTAGAGTTTATTGATATTGAAAGAAACGAAAATACTATTGATTACATTGAAAAAAAGCAGGAATTAGAAGCTCGTATGGTATCTGAAATGATGTCATCCGTTTTAGAGGATACACCAAAACGTACCCGGGAAAAAGCGCAGGATATGCCGCAAAGGCCTGCGGTCAAATACGGAACCAGAAAGTCTAAAGCGGCTAATAAAGATCCTAACCTCATTTATGGAAGAGGTATAAAGGGATCGGTTATTAAAATGAATCAAGTGGATACCAACTCGGGAATGGTCACAATTCAAGGGCAGATTTTGAAGACGGATCAAAGACCTTTAAAAACCGGAAGAATTCTATACACATTTGACATCACAGATTTTTCATCATCCCTTACATGTAAGCTTTTCACCGATGGAGAAGAGCTGAAAGTTATATCAGAAAAGCTTGTAAAAGGTCAGTATGTCTGTTTGAGTGGAGAGGCGCAATATGATATGTACTCAAAGGAGCTTGTCATACTGGCTAGGGACATTCTTCTGGTAGAGGTTGAAAATGTAATAAGAATGGATAATGCACCAGTTAAAAGAGTTGAGCTTCATCTGCATACACAGATGAGTCAACTCGACGCAATAAGTCCTGTAAAGGAGCTGATTAATAGAGCAGCGAAATGGGGTCATAAAGCAGTTGCTATTACAGACCACGGTGTAGTTCAGGCGTATCCGGAGGCACAAGATACAGTCAATAATATTAAGAAGAAAGAAAATAAGGATATAAAAGTGATCTATGGTGTAGAAGCATACTTCATTCCGGATGAAATATATAATAACAAAGGTGAGATAGATTACAGAAACTGTGACACCTATCACGCTGTTATTCTTGTAAAGAACCAGGCAGGACTAAAAAATCTATATAAGATTATATCAGAAAGCCACCTGAACTATTTTTACAAGAGGCCCCGTATTCCGAAATCACTTTTTGAAAGATATCGTGAAGGGCTTATTATTGGAAGTGCATGTGAAGCAGGCGAACTGTTTCAGGCTGTTTTTAAGGGAGCACCTCAGGAAGAGATTGACCGTATTGCTTCATACTATGACTATCTGGAAATTCAGCCTATCGGAAATAATGCCTTTATGGTGCGGCAGGGTGATGTTGCCGACGATGAAGGGCTGAGAGAACTGAACCGCAGGATAGTTGAACTGGGTGACAGGCTTAATAAGCCTGTTGTGGCAACATGTGATGTTCACTTTATTGATCCTGATGACGCTATATATCGTGAAATTCTTCAAACCGGACAAGGGTATAAGGATGCCTCGTTCCAGGCGCCCATTTTTTTCAGAACCACCCGGGAAATGCTGGATGAGTTTGCATATCTGGGAGAGGAAAAAGCCTATGAGGTAGTTGTTACAAATACAAACAAGATTGCAGACAGTATAGAAGTAGTTCAGCCTATACCAAATGGCACTTTCCCCCCTCATATGGAAGGTGCTGAGGACGANATTAAAAGCTTGAGTGAGAAGCGGGTAACCGAGTTGTATGGAAATCCGTTGCCCGGGCTTGTNCGTGCCAGAGTTGACAGGGAGCTGAATTCCATAATAAAGAATGGTTTTTCGGTTATGTACATGATCGCTCAGAAACTGGTTAAGAAATCCCTGGAGGACGGGTATCTGGTTGGTTCCCGTGGTTCGGTAGGTTCCAGCTTTGTAGCATATCTTATAGGTATAACTGAGGTAAACTCTCTCCCTGCTCATTATCGATGCGGAAAATGCAAATACTCGGAGTTTTATGATAAGGACACAAGTGTAGGCTGCGGCTTTGATTTGCCTGATAAGGCTTGTCCTGCCTGTGGAGAACCGCTTATAAAGGATGGTTATGATATTCCTTTTGAAACCTTTTTAGGCTTTGATGGGGATAAGGAGCCTGATATTGACCTGAATTTCTCGGGTGAATACCAGTCAAGAGCTCACAAATATACAGAAGAATTATTCGGTGAGGGGTATACCTTCAGAGCGGGTACCATTGCTACAATTGCCGATAAGACAGCCTACGGATTTGTAAAAAATTATTTGGATGAAAAGCAGAAAATAGGAACACGTGCGGAAATAGAACGTCTTGCCGCCGGATGTACCGGGGTAAAAAGAACGACAGGCCAGCATCCGGGCGGAGTTATGGTTGTACCCCATTATAAGGATATTTATGACTTCACACCAATACAAAGGCCAGCAGATGATACTGCCTCGGATATTATAACGACCCATTTTGATTATCATTCAATAAGCGGGCGTATTCTGAAGCTTGACATTCTGGGACATGATGATCCTACAGTCATACGTATGCTGGAGGACATAACAGGTGTGGATGCCACAACTATACCCATAGGAGAGAGGAAAACCATGGGGATATTTTCAGGTACTGAGCCTCTTGGTGTAAGTCCCGAAGAGATTAACAGCCCTGTCGGAACATTCGGGGTTCCCGAATTCGGAACAAAATTTGTTCGTCAGATGCTTGTGGATACAAAACCCACTACGTTTGCCGATCTCATACGGATTTCAGGGCTGTCTCACGGTACTGATGTCTGGCTTAATAATGCCCAGGATCTTGTAAGATCAAACATCACAACATTGTCAAACGTTATAAGTACCCGTGATGATATTATGATTTATCTGATACAGAACGATTTACCTCCGTTAACGGCTTTTAAAATTATGGAGGGTGTCCGAAAGGGCAGAGGTCTGACACCGGAATATGAAGAGCTGATGATTGAAAAGGGAATACCGCAATGGTATATTGATTCCTGCAAAAAGATAAAATACATGTTTCCAAAAGCCCATGCAGCTGCCTATGTAATGATGGCATTCCGTATAGCCTGGTTCAAAGTTTATTACCCGGAGGCATTTTATGCTACATATTTTTCAGTCCGGGCTGACAACTTTGATGCAAATATTATTTCCAGGGGTATGGATGCAATCATCAGGGCAATCGAAGATATTGAGTACAAGGGCAAAGATGCGACAAACAGGGAAAAGGATGTATTGACAATATTAGAGGTAGCCAGAGAAATGTATGCCCGCGGAATAAAGTGTCTGCCGGTTGACTTGTATAAATCGGATGCTACAAGATTTTTAATCTGCGATGACGGTATACTTCCTCCGTTCACTGCATTACAGGGCCTGGGAGCCGCTGCTGCCAAAAGTATCGTAGAAGCAAGAAAAAATGGAGGAGAGTTTATTTCCATAGAGGATCTTAAAATGAAATCAGGAGTTTCCAAGGCTGTTATTGAGATCCTTGACGGCCACGGATGCCTGGAGGGTATGGCTGAAAGCAGCCAATTGACTCTGTTTTAGAAATACTGGGTATACTGTTTATGTCATTGTGAGTGAAGCGAAGTATTGCGTGAAACGAAGGATTTTTCACTCCCCCGTCATTCTGAGCGGAACCGAAGAATCTTTAAATAAAAACATTAAATACAAGGAGGCTGAGTTTATATGGTAGATACAATTGAGAGACTTGAAAAAACTGCTCATTATATTAAAAGCAGAATTGGTTATACACCTGAGATTGCAGTTATACTAGGGTCAGGTTTGGGAAAGCTTGCAGATTATATTGAGGAAAGCATGGAAATTCCTTATGAAGAAATCCCCAATTTTCCAAGAACCACTGTTGTCGGGCACGAGGGCAAGCTAATTTTCGGAACATTAAAAAAACGCAGGATTGTCGCCATGAAAGGACGCTTCCATTATTATGAGGGAAATGATATGGACGCTGTGGTTTTTCCGGTACGCGTTTTTAAGCGAATGGGAATAGATAACATAATTGTGACCAATGCTGCCGGAGGTGTCAATACGGGTTTTACCCCCGGGGATTTGATGCTTATTACCGACCACATTTCTTTGTTCTGCGAAAATCCTTTAAGGGGCGAGAATATTGATGAATTAGGTCCGCGTTTTCCTGATATGTCAGCGATTTATGACAAAGAGCTCAGAAAAATTGCATTGGAATCAGCCAAAAAGCTGGGAATTGATTTGAAAGAAGGGATATATTCCTACTGCAAGGGCCCATCATACGAATCCCCGGCTGAAATTAAAGCCCTGAGGATTATGGGAGCAGACGCAGTTGGCATGTCAACCGTACCCGAAGCAATAGTGGCAAGACATATGGGTATGAGAGTATTAGGAATTTCGTGTATTACCAATATGGCTGCAGGAGTATTGGATCAGCCATTGGATCACGCAGAGGTTATGGAAACCGGAAAATTAGCTGAGAAAAAGTTTTCCGGGCTGGTAAGCGATATAATCGAAAACTGGAGGTAAATATGAAATCATCAATCAGAGATATTTCTTTAGCTGAATCAGGAAGGCAGAAAATAGCATGGGTAAAAAGCTATATGCCTATCCTGTCCGGTTTGGAGGAAGAGTTTAAAAAAACCAGACCATTTGAAGGTGTAAAAATATCACTTTCTGTTCACCTTGAGGCAAAAACTGCATATCTTTCAAAGGTCTTTGCCGCAGGCGGAGCAAAGATGTCTGTTACAGGAAGCAATCCTCTGTCCACTCAGGACGATGTTGCGGCAGGTCTTGCGGCTGACGGCATTGATGTGTTTGCATGGTATAATTCAACTCCTGAGGAATATGAGAAGCATATAGAGATGACCTTAGCTCATGCCCCAAATATTATTATCGATGACGGCGGAGATTTGGTATCAGCCCTTCATACCAATCTGACCCATCTGTTGCCTCAGGTATGGGGAGGATGTGAAGAAACTACAACGGGAATTATCCGGCTAAAAGCAATGGAACGAGAAGGGTCTCTGAAGATTCCAATGATGGCTGTAAATGATGCAATGTGCAAGCATTTGTTTGATAACCGTTACGGAACCGGGCAATCAGTCTGGGATGGAATTTGCAGGACAACTAATCTGATAATTGCCGGAAAAACTGTTGTAGTGGCAGGATACGGCTGGTGCGGAAAAGGTGTGGCAATGAGAGCTAAAGGGCTCGGTGCTAATGTAATAGTAACCGAAATAGATCATGTTAAGGCAATCGAAGCTGTGATGGATGGCTTTGGTGTCATGACAATGGATGAGGCTGCTCCGCTGGGAGATATTTTTATAACAGTTACAGGCTGTGAGGATGTTATAACCAGAACTCATTTCAACAAAATGAAAAACGGTGCAATCCTATGCAATGCCGGACATTTTAATGTGGAAATAAGCATACCTGATTTGGAGAGTCTAGCTACCGATATTCGTGAATATCGCAAGAATATTATGGGATATACAATGAAGGACGGGCGCAAGCTGTATCTACTGGGTGAGGGAAGACTTGTGAATCTGGCATGTGCTGACGGGCATCCTGCCGAAATAATGGATATGAGCTTTGCAGTACAGGCAATGAGCGCCTTATATATTATGGAGCACAAGGGAAGACTTGAACCTAAAGTGTTTGATATCCCGGCCGAAATAGATGAGAAAATCGCAAAAAGAAAGCTTAAAAGTCTTGGAATAAAAATTGATGAACTGACCGAAAAACAAAAGAAATACCTGGGAAGCTGGCAGTTATAGAGAGAAAAGAAATTGTCATCCTGAGCTTTAGCGAAGGATCTATATGTTAACATAGAAGATTCTTCACTTCGTTCAGAATGACAGTATTTTTAGTAAGCGTAGCGAAGTGAGAATTTTGCATCAGCATCTTCTTAGTTGAACGCATAGTGTGCTGTGAGTGAGGTCAGATTGCGTAAGCCAAGCATGGATTGCATAGTTACGCGACTAAAATCCCGGATGGATTTTAGTCGCGGTGCAACTGATTCACTCAACAGGCGCCCATAATCGTCATTACCGCTTTTCTATATCAATATTACCAGAGGTTGTTCTTAGGTTTACTGCGGTATTTCCGTTCCGGTAACTGCCGCGCAGTTCCTTATCACGAGACTCCTCGTTATCCAGATTAAAATCACACTTAATGTTTCCGGATGCAACTCTACTGTCTAAGGTAAAACCTGTATTTGCAGGAAGCTTGAGCTCTATTTCTCCACTGGAAGACTTAAGGTATATTTCATCCTTAGCCTCTTTAACAGAAACCTTTATTTTTCCGGATACAACCTCAACTTGAATGTCGCCTTCCAAATCGCTGATGTTTATGTCGCCGGATTTAGATTCTACAGATATACGTTCAAGTTGTAATTTTTCAACACTAACCCTGCCCGATGTACTGTCAATTCCGAGCTCATGACATCTAATATCATTTAAGGTTGTATCACCTGAGGTGCTGTTTATGTTGAAATTGTCCTTAATAACAATATCATTCAGCTTTTTATTCCCGGATGTAGATTGTATAATAAGCTCCTGTGCTCTTAGTTCATTAATTGTTAAATCGCCGGAGCTGGATGTGAGCCTCATATTGTTTTTAAGAGTTATATCATCAAGGCGAATGTTGCCGGAGGACAACCTTAATGAGAAATCATTAACATCTAAGTTTGAAGCTTTGAAATCTCCTGATTTTCCCTCGAATTCAACAGTGCCCTGAAAGCTTTCAGGAATGCTTATATCAAGGTTAACATTTTCCCAGTTGAATCCTATAATTGCGAAGTTCTTACGCTTCTCTTCAATAATTATGGTATCCCCGGTTTCAGTAATTTCTAATTTCGGAATATAATCAGGGCTTGTGGACCGTACATTTCCCACAAGGCTGCTCTTTATTTTTCCGTAATCAGATGACTGAATCGAAGTGTTGGCGCTTACAGTTTTGACAATAATATTTTTTGCTGAATTAATATTAGTCTCACGAATATCATTAACTTCATATTTTTTTCCTATGCCGACTATAAACCCCGAGCCTTTTGAGATACTAAACATTACGGTACCTCCAAATATGGTTAATAGAATAACCGCCACCGTAATAACAGATGCAATTCTTTTAATTATTCCATGCCTGTGGCGAGGTTCTTCATAAAACGTATCTTGCTTATGGGCGCCATAGCCTCTTCTATGCTTTATAGCATATGCAAGAGTAACAGGATCACCCAGCGATAAACTGATTTCTTCTTCGGTACGCCCCTTTTCGGTTTCGCTTCTGAAATATTCCTGATACTCGCTGACAATATCAGTTCTTTCCTGTACAGGTATGTCATTCAACGCATCGTATAACGCCATTAAATATTCTGACCGGTTCATATATACACCACCCGAGCATTCTGCCTCCTGATAAATTATAACCTGAAACTGGAAGGCATTTTGAATATATCAAAGTGCTGAACCCTGTTCAAGTGATAAAACCATAGTTTAATAAAGTTCTAATGGATTTCTAATATATGGTCCGTAAAGACATCAATTTAGAGTGGAAAAAAGGGTTACTGCGTTTCTCCCTTTTTGTTTCGATGAATAAAGTGCTTTATCAGCTGCTTCAATAAGTGCCGGGGCAGTATTACCATCGGCAGGATAATTAGATATCCCCACTGAAATGGTTATCTCAGGATTTGATTTGTTTTGAATCAGTTCTCTGAACCGGTCGGCTATAAGGAATGCTTTTACGGCTGTGGTATCAGGCAGGAGAACAATAAATTCGTCACCGCCGAATCTGCCAGCAATATCGTCTTTCCTGAAAGATGTCTGAATAAGGCTTGTAATATTTCGTATGCATTGATCGCCAATCTGGTGACCCAGTGTATCATTTATCTGTTTAAATCTGTCCACGTCGAACATCAGGATAGAAATTGTACTCTTAGGCGCGCGTGCTATAAAGGCTTCCAGTTTTTCTATTATAGCCGGTTTAACCAGCAGCCCTGTCATGCTATCAGTTCTAGATTTCTCCAATAACTTTCTGTTGGAGCGTTCGATTGCTTCGACTCTTTTTATAACTTCTGTTTGTATTGACGAGTTCATGCGTTTAAGCGCTTCAGTCGACTGCTTGTATTCCTTGAAGAAATTGCCCAGAGCGTTTTTGTATATATAAACAGTACAGCATATGTATCCCAGAGCCATTAATAACAGGGCTTCTCCACTGACCATACCCGACATAAGCATCAGTCCGGTAGCAAAGGACAGGATGAAAAGGCCTGCATAGCCCATGGCCTGATCTTTTTCCTTATGAAACATCGTATTTATCAACAGGACTAAATTTATTACAAGGGTTACAAGTGTTAAGAACCTGATGACCCAGAACAGATGCGGGTAAATTGACGTTGATGAAAGATAGAAGCCTANTCCTACTAATATATAAGGAATAATGGAAAATGCTTTTAATGAATCGGCATCTTTTTTAAAAAGCATGATAGCGGTACAGTTAATCAACAGCAACACATGGGCTAGAACAAACAGGGATATGGCATCAGATTTATTATATACCGATATTAAAAATGAAGCGGAGGTCATAAATAATGGAATAATAAAAGACATTCCAAATGCCCTGGTTTTCATGGGCTGGAGCTTTATTACAAAAGCGTTGATAAAAAGCCAAAACGAAAAAGTTAAAACCATAATGAGAAGCAACTGGTTTTCCAAGTTAAGAAATAACACCTGTGACCATACCCCCACAATGAATTCATGCCGTTTCTATATCTTACCATAAACTAAAAAAAAAGAGAAGAAAAATCCTAGACTTTAATTCTTATGACTGATAAGGTATAAGATATCAGGAATTAGAAAAAATATCATGAAAGCAACTTTAAGGAGGAGTATTAATGGGATTGTCAGCCGGGAAAACAACAGCTGAGAAGCTGGCTGTAAAAAATGGTATAACTTTTTATCGAATAAATTCGGATAAATTCAAAACATCAAGAGTAGATTTGTTTTTTGTGGATGACCTGTCTAAAGAGAGAGCCAGTGGCAACGCTATTCTTCCTTTGATGATGAAGAGAGGCTGTGAAAGCTATCCAAGTGTTAAGGAACTTGAAGGCAAGCTTGAGGAGCTATATGGCGCCGATATAGACGGGGGTGTTACAAAAAAGGGAGAACGCCAGTTTATTGGATTCCATATGTCGCATATATCTGACAGATATACTAAAGGCGAAAGACTTTTTGATCAGTGCAGCGATCTTTTAATGTGCATGCTTGAAAAGCCTCTTATAGAGAACGGTGGCTTCAAAGGGTCATTGTTCAGACAGGAAAGAGATAACATGGTGGATTATATACGAAGCAGAGTAAATGACAAAATGCGTTTTTCCCTGTCAAGATGTATAGAGGAGATGTGTGTTGATGAGCCTTACGCAATACCTGAGGATGGAACCGAAGAAGATGTTCTTTTGCTTAATCCTCAAAATACGCTGCGTATATACGAAGAAATGATCAAAACCTATCCCGCCTATGCGTACATTTCCGGGGAAGTTGATGACAAAAGCATTCAGCGTTTTATAGATGGTTTTATGACAGCTGACAGGGGGAATGTTAAAAAGCTCAAACCTACAAATGTATATAAAGATATTAATGAAGTCAGAAAGATAGATGAGAAAATGGATATCAGTCAGGGTAAATTGTGCATGGGATTCCGTACTAATGTGGAGCCGGCTTCCGATGAATATTATCCGTTGGTCGTATATAACGGTATCCTGGGTGGTGATGCCCATTCAAAACTTTTTAGAAATGTAAGGGAGAAGGCAAGCCTGGCATATTATGCTCAGTCGGTCCTTGAAAAATACAAAGGACTCATGATTATTATGAGCGGAATAGAAGCTGAAAACCGGGGACGAGCTGAAGAAATAATACTTGAGCAGGTTGAAGCAATGAAAAAGGGAGATATTGAAAAAGAAGATATTGAAGCGACGCTGAAAGCTCTTGAAACCGGTATGAAGACAATGCAGGACAGCCAATGGGCAATTGTTGATTTCTTTATGAGCCAGCATCTCACCGAAAGCGGTGAGGATTTTGACTCAATGATTGAGAGGTTGAAAGCTGTAACACTTGATGATGTGGTAAGCGTAGCCCAGAAGGTGCAGCTGGACACAATATATTTCCTGAAACCGGACGGCAGCAGGCATAAGGAGGGAGCAATATGAACTATCGTACTTTGACCTTTGAAAATTTAGGCGAAACCATATATGAATATGATCATAAAACGGGCCTTAAGGTGTTTTTTGTAAAAAAGGCCGGATATAATAAGAAAACAGCAATGTTCGGTACAAATTACGGTTCCATAGACAGTGTCTTTAAGGTGCAGGGCAATGATAAGGAAATACATGTTCCTGACGGGATAGCTCACTTCCTGGAGCATAAACTGTTTGAGCAGGAAGACGGGAACATGCTGGACAAATTTACAAGACTGGGTGCATCACCAAACGCATTTACTTCCTTTAACCAAACAGTATACTATTTTTCATGTACAGATCTTTTTGAAGAAAACTTCAGGATGCTTCTTGACTATGTGCAAAACCCATGGCTGACAGATGAAAACGTCGAAAAGGAAAAAGGCATTATAGGCCAGGAAATCCGCATGTATGAGGATAATGCGGATTGGCGGATATTCTTTAATTTTTTGGATTGCCTCTATGTCAATCATCCGGTTAAGATTGATATAGCAGGTACAATTGACAGTATATCAAAAATTAATAAAGAACTGCTTTATGATTGCTATAATACCTTCTATACCCCATCAAATATGGCAGTTGTTACGGTAGGGGACTTTGAACCTGAAGCTGTTTTTTCAATTGTTGATGAAATGATAAAATTTAAGAATAACGGAAAGGTAGAAAAAAAATATCCTGACGAGCCTAAAGAAATCAATATGGAATATAAAGAACAAAAACTGGCAGTTTCCATGCCGCTATTCAACATGGGTGTGAAGGATACTGTCAGTGTTTCGGGCTTTGAACTTTTAAAGCGGCGAATAGCTCTGGGAATAGCACTATACCATACCATGGGCCGAAGCTCCGATCTGTACAGCAGACTTTATGAGGAGCGCCTCATTAATGACTCCTTCCGTTTTGATGTTTCCGTTAATAAAAGCTACAGTTACGTGGCTTGGGGGGGACAGTCTCCCGACCCGAAAAAAACTGCGGATATAATTTCCGGGGCAATCAAAGAAATGACAGATAAGGGCATAGGACAGGAGGCGTTCGACAGAATTAAAAAATCTCAGGAGGGTATGTTTATCCGCAGCCTGAATTCAGTGGATAATATAGCTCGTGAAATTATGGATTCCTATTTTAACGATACCAGTTATTTTGATGTGGGAAAGGCATATTCGCAGATTGATATTGGCTATACAAACAGTGTTTTCAAAGAGGTTATGGATAATCAGACAGCGCTGGCTGTAATAAATCCTCTTTAATGACATTATAAAAATATTTCGGCATTTTCACCAATACATGATACAATATATAATGTCGAAAATCTGAGTCAAAGTGTTGGAGGTAAAGATATGAATTATATTGAATTTCCAAAACTGGGTATACATCTTGACATTAATCCCAGAGCAGTGTCAAACCTGTTTGGAACAAATATCAGTAT
>JGI24711J26586_10001063_pt1 | contig 21340 bp, 19 predicted proteins | sample BioPla3DNA1_FD_26586 | JGI IMG/M metagenome (IMG submission 26586)
GTTCGATGACATCGTCGATGTAGCCTTTCTGAGCGGCCTGATAGGGGTTGCTGAAAAGTTCGTCGTATTCTGCCTTCTTTTCGGCTTGGATCCTCTGCCGTTCGGCAGGATCCTCGACCGCTTTGATCTCTTTGGAATACAGTACGCTGACCGCTCCTTCCGCGCCCATTACGGCGATTTCGGCGGATGGCCAGGCGTAGTTGAGATCCCCGCGAAGCTGTTTGCAGCTCATCACGATGTGCGAGCCACCGTAACTTTTGCGCAGGGTAACGGTCACCTTTGGAACCGTTGCCTCGCCGTAGGCATAGAGCAGCTTCGCGCCGTTCGTGATCACGGCGCCGTATTCCTGTTGGGTGCCGGGAAGGAAGCCGGGTACGTCTACCAGGGTCACGAGCGGAATGTTGAAGGCATCGCAGAAGCGCACGAAGCGCGCGGCTTTGCGGGATGCGTTGATGTCCAGCACGCCCGCCAACACCTTGGGCTGATTGGCGACAATGCCCACGCTACGGCCGTTCATATGCGCGAACCCGACGATCACGTTTTTGGCGAAGTTCCCGTGGATTTCAAAAAATTTCCTGTCGTCCACGATGCTGCGGATCACGGCGTACATGTCGTAGGGCTGGTTCGGATTGTCCGGAATGATTGCGTTGAGCGCGTCATCGACACGGCTCACCGGATCCCGGGTCGGCACGACCGGTGCATCCTCCATGTTGTTCTGGGGAATATAGCTGAGCAGTTCCTTGATGATTCGGATGCCGTCCTCCTCGTTCTCGGCGGCGAAATGCGCGACCCCGCTCTTTGAAGCGTGGACGCTGGCGCCGCCCAGTTCCTCCTGGCTTACATCTTCCCCCAGAACGCTCTTGACAACGCCGGGGCCGGTCAAGAACATGTAGGAGGTATTCTTGACCATGACGATGAAGTCGGTGAGGGCAGGGGAGTATACGGCCCCGCCGGCGCAAGGGCCGAAGATTCCGGAAATCTGCGGGACGACCCCGGAACCGAGGATGTTCCGTTCGAAGATTTCTCCGTAACCGGCCAGGGCGTCAATCCCTTCCTGGATCCGGGCACCGCCCGAGTCGTTGAGCCCGATGCAGGGGGCTCCGTTGCGGACGGCCATGTCCATGACCTTGCAAATTTTCTCGGACATCGTCTTCGAGAGTGATCCGCCGGAAACGGTGAAATCCTGCGCGTAGACATAGACAAGCCGACCGTCGATCGTGCCCTGTCCGGTCACGACGCCGTCGCCGTCGAAACGCTGTTTCTCCATATTGAAGTTCGTGCAGCGGTGCTGGACGAACATGTCGAATTCTTCGAAACTTCCTTCGTCAAGCAGCATGGCGAGCCGTTCGCGCGCCGTGAACTTGCCTTTCTGGTGCTGGGCGTCAATCCTTTTCTGGCCTCCGCCCAATTTAGCCGTCGCCCTGCGGTCGACAAGTTTCTTGATGTTTTCCTGTTGGATGCTCATAATAAATGCTGTTGAGTCGCGCGCAAATTTAATGAGTTTCTTGTATCATACCAAAAAAAAGCAGCCCGCGCGGACTGCCTAAATGGTTTTAATGCAAAAAATTATTCCCGAGCGGGTCTCAAAGTGGAGTAGACGTTCGTGACATCCTCGTCATCCTCGAGCATATCGGTCAGTTTGTCGAGCGTTTCACGCTGCTCCGGGGTTACTTCCTTGAGGTCAACGTTCGGCAGCCATTCAAAGTCACCTGAAATCAACTCATAATTGTTGTCCTCGATGTATTTCTGGATTTGCCCATAGGATTCGAAGGCGCCGTAGATCACGATTTCCTTCGCCATCTCTCCGTTTTCTTTTTCCACCTCTTCGCTGAATATTTCTTCGGCGCCGAAGTCGATCATTTCCAATTCAAGTTCTTCCAGATCGATCGGCTTTTCGGGATCTTCCTTGATACGGAACACACACTTGTGGTCGAACATGAAACTCACACTGCCACTAGTGCCCAGGGTGCCGCCGCATTTGGTGAAGTAGCTGCGGACATTGGCCACCGTGCGGGTGGTGTTGTCGGTAGCGGTCTCTACAAGATAGGCGATCCCGTGCGGGCCATATCCTTCGTAGATGACTTCCTTGAAATCTCCTTGATCTTTCTCCTGGGCTCTCTTGATGGCTCGCTCGATGTTCTCCTTCGGCATGTTTTCGCTCCGCGCTTCAGCGATGAGGGCGCGGAGCCTCGGGTTGCCGACCACATCGGCCCCCCCCTGTTTCACAGCGACGGTGATCTCTTTCCCGAGTTTCGTGAAGATTTTGGCCATGTGGCCCCACCGCTTGAACTTTCTTTCTTTGCGGAATTCAAACGCTCTTCCCATTATTCGGCCTCCTGCTGACTTTCGATGCGGCTGATGTACTTGTCGATGTCGTAGCCTTCCATGGATTGCGGGTATTTATCCTTGATCTTTTTGTAGAAACCGAGGGCCTTCTCCTGGTCTCCGAGTTCCTCGCAGACGACGCCTGCTTTGAGGAGATAACCGGCCGCGAACATGTTGTCCGCGCGTGCGGCCGCTTTCTCGAAGCAGCCGAGGGCTTCCTTGTACTTCTCCAGGCCCACGTAGGCATCTCCGGAACAGGCGATGGCGCGGGCGGCGAGGATGGAATCCTTGCCCTTGTACTTCTTCAATTGATCCAAGGCGTTTTCATAATTCCCGAGCTGGAGCTCGCAGACTCCGGCGTAGAAATAGACGTCTTTCCCGGCCTTGCTGCCGAAATCGTCGATGATTTGTTTGAATCCCAGCACATTGCCGTCCCCGTTGAGGGCCAGATCGTACTCCTCCGCGCGGAAGTTCGCCTCCGCAGGGTACATCTGATCGATCGCTTCTGCCCGTTTGGGTTGGTAGTAGAATTTGTACCAGGCCACGATCGCAAGTCCGATCACCAGCAGAGCGATCAGGCCAGCATAAATCGTCTTCTTGTTTTCGTCGAGGAATTGTTGGGTCTTGGATACGGTCTCGGTGACTTTCTCCTGGCGCAACTGCTCCTTCTCTTTCTGCTTTGCTTTTGCCATTTTTATTATCTTTTGTTATTATTATCAACTTATAGTTTGCAAAATTAGAAAATTTTGTTGAATCCCGCAATTTCCCGTCCCCATATTTTGCCTATATTTGCAGAACCATGCCGACACTGAAGAAAATAGTCATACAGGATTTCCGGAACATCGTTTTCCAGGAACTCGCCTTTTCTCCGAACATCAACTGCATCTCCGGCAACAACGGGGAAGGTAAGACCAATCTTATGGATGCGATCTGGTATTTGTCCATGACCAAGAGCGCGTTCTCGGCTTCTGACCGCTTCAATTTCCGGCATGGCTGCGAGGCCTTCGCGCTTGCGGGCACCTATGCGATGAATGCCGGCCCCGACGCGCGCTTCTCTTTACAGGTGAATTCCACCGGGGAGAAGAAGGTGCGCCGCGACGACAAACTGTATTCCAAGATTTCGGAACACATCGGGGTGCTCCCGATTGTTATGGTTTCCCCGGCGGACATCTCCCTGGTGAGCGACTCGGGGGAAGACCGTCGCCGCTTCGTGAACGCGGTGCTTTCTCAGATGGATCGGGAATACCTCTCAGCGGTACAGCAGTACAACCGACTCCTGTACCAGCGGAATCGGCTGCTGAAGGACAACCGTCCCGACGAGGACCTGCTCTCGGTGTTCGACACGAAGATGGCGGAGCACGCGGCGCGCATCCATTCGACGCGCGAACGCTTCGTGATGGATTTGGTTCCCGTGGTCGCCGCGTACTACAAAACGCTTTCGGGCGGGCAGGAAGAAGTGTTCATCGCCTACGATTCGGACCTTTCCAAAGGACCGCTGGACCGATTGTTGAAGGGCAGCAGGGAAAAGGATTTTTATTTCAAATACACGACCCTCGGAATCCATCGCGATGATTTCCTGTTCAAGATGAACGGGCATCCGATCCGTCGCTGCGGCTCCCAGGGCCAGCAGAAGTCTTTCCTCGTGTCGCTCAAGTTCGCGCAGTACGAGATTATGAAGCGGGAATACGGTTTCCCGCCGATCTTGCTGCTGGACGACGTGTTCGACAAACTGGACATGGGAAGGATTTCGAATCTCATCGGTATGGTAGCCGGGAACGACTTCGGACAGATTTTCATCACCGACAGCAACAAGGTGCGGATGTCCGGCATCGTGGACAAGATTACTGAAGACCGGTCCTACTTTGAGGCCATAGCCGGGGAATTCAAGATGCTCTGAGATGAATCGTTACAAAAAAATCAAAGGGGTTCCCCGCAAAGAAGCGCTCGGCATGGACCAGATCATTCCGATGTACATCCGCGCTTTGAAACTATCCGCCGGTCTGAACACCCAGCGGGTTTTCGCGGCTTGGGATGCGGTCTCAGGCGCCTCGCAGTACACCCTGCGGCGCTTTTACCGGGACGGCAAACTTTACGTGACACTNTCTTCCTCCATGGTCAGAAACNATCTTGAATTCCAGAACCGCGCCCTTGTCGATGCCATGAACGCCTTCCTCCTCAAGGATGAGCTCTTCGTCAAAGACTGCGAAAAAGTCGGTCTGGTCCGGCAGCTGATCTTGAAATAGGAGAATGTCTTCTGGAAATATGCGTATCTTTGAAGCCCGAATATTGATGCACGATGGACAAAAATATTAAAATCGTCGCGGATGCGGCGATCCCGTTTCTTCAAGGCGTTTTCGAGCCTTGGGCGGAAGTAGTGTACCGGAGCGGAAAAGAGATTTCTCCGGATGATGTCCGGGATGCCGATGCTTTGATAATCCGAACCCGCACTTTGTGCGACGAGAAATTGCTGAAAGATTCTTCCGTGAAGATCATCGCCACAGCCACGATCGGAACGGACCATATCGATTTCCCATACTGCGACTCACGCGGGATCACGGTGCGCAATGCTGCCGGATGCAATGCCGGTGGCGTTATGAACTATGTCTTCTCAGCGTTGTACGGTGTCTGTTCCCGGAAGGCGATCCGGCTGGACGGGGACAAGCTGGGCATCATCGGGGTGGGCAATGTGGGCCGCCGGATCGACCAGATGGCAGGCTATCTGGGCTTCAAGGTGCTGAAGAATGACCCGCCGCGCATGAAGGAAGAAGGGCTGCATGGATTCTGCTCGCTGGACTACCTGCTTGCCAACGCGAACGTCGTCACCCTGCACGTTCCGCTGGATTCCACGACCCGCGGCATGGCGGACGACGCTTTCTTCGAGAAGATCCGGCCCGGGACGACCTTCATCAACGCCTCCCGGGGAGAAGTCGTGGTGGATGCCGCTCTCAAACGCGCGATCCCCAAATTGGGACCGGTCATCATCGACACCTGGAACCATGAACCCGACATCGACCGGGAACTGCTGGAAATGGTCGACATCGCCACGCCTCACATCGCGGGCTATTCGTACCAGGGCAAGCAGAACGGCACGGCCTCCGCCGTCCGCGCCGTCGCCCGGTTTTTCGCAATACAGGAACTGTATGATTTTTTCCCGCGGACCGAAGAGCTGGAACTGGAATCCATCAAACTGAACTTGAAAGGAAAACCGCAGGGCGAAGTAACCTCCGTCCTGCAGTACAATTATCCAATCTTCACCGACGATTTCATGCTGCGGATGGAGCCCGAAAAATTCGAGGAGCTGCGCGCGAATTATCCGTTCCGCCGGGAATTCTATGTCGGCTAGCGCTTGATCGATCCGATCCCGGATTTTTCGATCTGGAAATTTTCAGCTTCGAGTTGCGTGGCATCGATGCTGCCGACACCGCTGACTTTCAGGAAGGAGGTTCCGGTTGTTCCGGAAAGGGTGGCTTTTCCGGTACCCCGGATGGCGACCGTGACCGTCTCGCTGTCGATCTCGTATACGTCCACATTTCCGGCACCGTCGACTTGAACGATGAGGTCGCCGGCCGAAATCTTGGTCGCATCGAGATTCCCGGCGCCGTTGATTTCGATCTTGATCTTATCCGAAGCGTCAACGTCTTCCATCCGGATCTTTCCGGCACCGTTCACCTCGACATCCAGCGCCCGGGTCATCAAGCCGTGGGTGATGGACACATCGGCGGCTCCCCGCACGATGAGTCCTTCCAGTTCCGCGGAATAGACTTTGATCCGGATCTTCTTGATGTCGTAGCGGTGTTTGTCGCTGAGACCGAGGTTCAAGACCGGACCTTTTACCCCCACCTCCACGAACTCCATGATGTTGTCGGAGGTATTGACTTCCACCCGGGGACTGTCCTCCGTCTGATAGAAATCGATGTCGTACATGCCGGATGCGTCGATCCGGGTGAACTTCCCGAGCGGGAAGGTCTTGGTGATCAGATTTCGGCTTCCCCGGACGGTGGTTTTGCGATCGGTCTGACCGATGGCCAGCGTACAGCCGGCCAAGAGGGCGGTTACCGTCAATACGGCGAACAGTTTCAATAGGTTTGTTTTCATATTCCTTGGTTTTAATCTTCTTCCAAGTCGATCTTTTCTCCGTTCAGGTTGTAAATCAGCTCGCCGGAACCGGAATTGTGCAGTACCTCGACGGAGGCTGCCACGAGTTCGGAGGCATCGACATCTCCGGATCCTACTCTCGAAAACTGTGCCTTTCCGGTCGATCCGGCCAGTCTTGTATCTCCGGATCCGGTTCGGGAGAGTGTCAAGGTACCGCACCGGAGCATGTCCGCCTCCAGGTCACCGGATCCGATCAAGTTCAGGGTCAATCCGCCGCTCAGTTCCGCGCGCTTGAAGCGGACGTCCCCGGAACCATTCATCGAGAGGTAGAGCGAATCACCTTCGATCTCCTGAATCAGCGCGTCTCCGCCCCCGTTCAGGATGAGCGAGTCGGGGAGGGGGCCGTACACCACGATCTTGTGTTCAGAACCGAAAATCCGTGTCGGGAGGTCATCGAAGTCGTTGACGAGGGTGCCATCGATGGTTTCGACCCGGATCTTGCCGATCAGGTCTGCCGAGGTCGTTACCTCGACCCGCACCGCGCTGTCGGACTGGACAAATTCTATGTCCATGAAGCCGGTAGTAAGGTCGATGTTCCGGTAGCTTTCCGGATGGAAGGTCTGCATGGTCGGGCTATCCGATCCGACCTGGATACTTTCCTTCATACGCTGGATCGCGCTTTCGCTGATGCGGATGTAACAGGAGGAAAGGCTGGTCATGAAGANGGCCGCAAGGGCGATCTTCGAAAAATTCTGTATCAAGTTCTTGTACATATTCAATAATGGTTNGAATGGTACTATAAATTATGGATCATTGATCGCGCAGGAGCACGGCCGGGTCGATTTTCAGCAGTTCCATTTTCCGAAGGATCGCCGGCAGATCGTTTTCAAAAAATTCCTTGCGCTCGGCTTCCAACACTTTCTCCCGGGCGTCCGGGCTGACGAAGTAGCCGATGCCGCGCTTGTTGTAGATGATACCTTCCTGGGTCAGCTTTTCGTAGGTGCGCATTACCGTGTTCGGGTTCACACCCACATCAGCCCCGTATTCCCGGACGGAAGGGATCCGGTCTTCCGACTTCAGGTCTCCGGACAAGATCCGCTCGCAGAGCATATCGCTGATCTGGAGATAGATCGCCTTGTTCGCATTGAATTCCATCGCCGTTCGGATTAATGTTTGATGCTTTTCAGCCGGAACCAGATGCCGACGCCGCAGGCGGCTAGGATCAGGCCCACCTTGAGGTTGATGAGGCCGTTCAACCAGAAATTGATGCTGTCGGCATGGGTACATACCCATTGGGCGATTTTTTCACCGAGGTGCTCGAAATCAACGTTTCCGATCAGCATGCTCATAAAAACAGTCGCCAGCGTGTTCAACCCGAACAAGGCTGCGATGGTACCGACGACTTTCCATTTTCTGAACAGCAGGCCGCCCAGTAAAAATGCAGCGATGTTTTGCGCGACAAAGACATAGAGGATCCAGAATCCGTTCGCGACCAAGACCGGACCATCCCCAATGAAACTGAACAGACCGTTTTCCCCGTTCAAATTCATCGTCAGCAGGGGATATCCGCAGGTGCGGTCAAAGAAGCACACGAACCAGTCGCTGCAGAAATATAGCAGGAAGAATACAGCCGGAACCACAACCAGAGTGCATAACAGCATCGAGATGAATTTTTCGCTACGGGAAGCAGGCAGCAGCAGCCAGGAGGAGCCGGCTTTCTTTTCAGTGATGAATCCGTAGGCCCGCGAGGGGAAGAGAATGGAGAAAATGAAGGTGACGGCGACGAATACGCCGATGCGCGCGCCCAGGGACGGCCCCTTCATCCTTTGCTCCGTCAGCAGCTTGCTGAAAAAGTCCCCGTCAAACAGATTTCCGAACAGCATGTAGAACACGTAGAAGATGATCGGGGCGAGTCCCATGAGCAGCACCATCATGCCGATGTTGCCGCGGAGGGTCTTGAGGTCAAACAGGAAATAGTTCCAGAAACGATGGGTTGAAAATGAATTGTTCATGACTGTATCTCCTATTTGACGTTGAACATGGATTTGATCAATTCTTTGTGGGCATGCGCAGCATTGAAGAGCGCTTCCACATGAACCTTGCTCTCGGCTCCGGTCGTGTTCGGATACACCTGAATGAAGCCGCCCGGCAGTTGCTCCGTATAGAGCGCGTCCGGATGAAGGGTGGTGCCGTAGTCAAAGAAGAGTCGCTTCGAGATTTCTTCCAGCGAGGTGTTCAGCAGCACATCTTGGCGGTCCAGAATGATGATCGGGTCGATGATGTTTTCCAGATCACGAACCTGATGGGTGGAGATCACGATGGTGGAATCTTCCGCCGTATGCTTCATGATCGCGCTGCGGAACTGGGCTTTCGAAGGGATGTCCAGCCCGTTGGTCGGCTCGTCCATGAACAGATACTTGCTGCCCGTGGCGAGCGCGAAAGACACATAGGACTTTTTGAGTTGTCCGGCGGACATCCTGCTCATCTTTTGCCCTGGCTCCGCTTCAAACTCTTTCAGGATGGTCAGGAATTTCTCCTGTGAATAGTTGGGCCAGAACCTCCCGTTTCCGCGCGCCCATTCCTCCGCAGACAGCGGAAAGGAGATGACTTCATCGGGGAGATAGTACTGTTTCTGCAGCAGGGAGGGGAGTCTGCGATAGGGATCTTCACCGTCTGTGCTGATGCTGCCCACAAGCGGTTTCTTCAGTCCGCACAGCAAGGTCAGCAGAGTCGTTTTCCCGACTCCGTTTTCCCCCAGGAGTCCGTAAATCCTGCCCTCCTCCAGACGCGTGGTGATGTTCTTCAATACGGGGATGCTTCCGTAACTGAATGCAAGATTGTCGATTGTAATCATACTCGTTTTGTTTAGTGTATTAGTTTAATAATACACTGCAAAGATAGCGAGGTTTTTCAGATTTCCAATACTTTTGACAAAAAAAGATGAAAAAAGTCAAAAAGGTGTCGTGGAATGCGTAGGGTGTCCCTCCGTCATCCTCCACTCGCGGGGTGTACAGCCGGTGACGCTCTTGAATTGGTGACGGAAATTGGATTTGTCGGGGATTCCGACGCTGAAGCCGATTTGACAGAGCGGCATGTCTTTGTGTTCAAGAATCATGGACATCGCATCACGGATGCGGAGTTCTTTCCGCCAGGAATAGAAACTTTTGTGGAGCCTCGTCGAACAGTAGAAAGCAAGTTCTTCGCGTGTGACATCCATTTCTTCGGCGATGTCCTGGATGGTAGGGTAGTGTTCACGATGTTTTCCGGCTTTCACCCATTCCGCGAGTTTTTTCTCGATTTTGGAACAGGTTCTGCGAATGTACGCCTGCTCGGCGCGTTTGTCTCTGCCCTTGCGGCTGTGCTTCCGGATCCGGTTGGTGATCCTCGCAAGCAGACGGGATCCGGGCTGGGTATGCTTCATTTTCATGGTTTCGTCCTTCCGGAAAAAGCCATAGCGGACGGGTTACCAACCAAGCACGTAGGCGAAAATCAGCGGAGCAACGATGGTCGCGTCGGATTCGATGATGAACCGGGGGGTGGCGGGGGAGAGTTTGCCCCAGGTGATCTTCTCGTTCGGAACGGCTCCGGAATAGGAACCGTAGGACGTTGTGCTGTCGGAAATCTGGCAGAAGTATGCCCAGAGCGGCGTTCCCTTCCATCCGAGATCCTGTTCCATCATGGGAACCACGCAGATCGGGAAGTCGCCGGCCGTGCCGCCGCCGATCTGGAAGAAGCCGACCCCGGGTCCCTGTGAGTTGGCCTTGTACCATTCTACGAGGAACATCATCATTTCAATTCCCGTTTTCACCAGATGGGTCGGGAATTCTCCCCGGATGCAATGAGCCGTGAAAATGTTGCCGGTTGTGCAATCTTCCCAGGCGGGGCAGATGATCGGAATGTTTTTTTCGCAGGCTGCGAACACCCAGCTGTCTTTCGGGTCGATCTCGTAGTATTTCTCAAGCACGCCGCTGCGGAGGATCTGATAGATGTACTCATACGGGAAGTAACGTTTTCCTTCATTTTTTGCTTTCGTCCACACGTCCACCAGCGCCCCTTCGAGACGGCGGAACGCTTCTTCCTCGGGGATGCAGGTATCCGTCACGCGGTTGTAGTGTTTCTTCAGCAACTCGAGTTCCTGCTCGGGAGTGAGGTCCCTGTAATTCGGTACCCGGTAATAATGGGAATGGGCGACGAGGTTCATGATGTCCTCTTCCAGGTTGTTGGCCGAGCAGCAGACGAATGAAAACTTGTCCTGACGGATCATTTCTGCGAGCGAGAGTCCGATTTCCGCTGTACTCATTGCTCCCGCCATCGCCAAAAACATCTTTCCGCCTTTGTCCAACAGCTCGCAATAGGCCTTCGAGGCATCCACGATGCATGCTGAGTTGAAATGGCGGAAATGATGCGTGATGAATTGTGAAACAGGTCCTTTTTCCATTTTCTGTCAAGAATTAATGTTATTGTGTATCTGGTTTTTTAGCTTGTTTCCGGATTACTTTCCGAAATGGTATGCGAAATTAACAATTTTTAAACTATTTTTGCAAACGTTGTATGGTATTGCCGGTCTCCGCCGTGCGGGGACCGGGATTGACGAACATGTAATCATATGTTGAAAATCACTGACTTTCAGGCCCTCAAGAAAGTAGAAACTCCCTTCTACTACTACGACATCGACTTGTTCAACCAGACTGCCGACACAGCCGCGGCCATTTCCGCGGAAACCGGCATCCAGATCCACTATTCGGTCAAGGCCAATACCGACCGGCGACTCTTGGAAATTCTGAGTTCGAAAGGGTTCGGAGCGGACTGCGTGAGCGGGAACGAGGTGGAATTCGCGGTTGCCTGCGGCTTCAAGCCGGAGGACATCATGTTCGCGGGGGTCGGGAAAACCGACAAAGAGATCTTCCAGGCGTTACAGATGGGGATCGGCTCCTTTACCGTCGAGTCCCTCGAGGAAATCGCCATTGTGGGGGAATATGCCGGAAGGCTGGGCAGACGGGTGAACATCTCGCTCCGGATCAATCCAAATATCGATCCCCACACCCACCAGTACGTCACGACGGGACTCTACGAGGACAAGTTCGGCATCTCCGACATCAGCTTCGATGCCGCTATGGAAACCATGAGACGTTATCCCTTCATTGACTTCTACGGCTTGCAGTTCCACATCGGATCCCAAATTATGGAGGTAGAGGATGTCTTTGCCATGGTATGCCGGAAGGCCAACCAGATCGTCTCGCTGTTCGAATCCAAGGGGTTGGTGGTGAACAACATTGATTTGGGGGGAGGATTGGGGGTCGATTATGATGATCCCGACGGCCATCCGATCCCCGACTTCGATGTCTGGCTGAGAACAATCAAAAAGCATTTGGTCCATCGTCCGGACCAACGGTTGCATATAGAGCCCGGTCGCGCCATGGTGGCGCAGTGCGGTTCTCTCATTACGCGCGTCCTCTATGTAAAAAAGGGGGAGAACCGTCGTTTCCTCATGGTGGATGCCGGGATGAACGACCTGATCCGTCCCGCTTTGTATGGCGCCTACCACAAGATCGAGAATCTGACTGCATACTACGAAGACGAAAACAAACGCAAAGGCCGCGTTTACGACGTGGTCGGCCCGGTCTGTGAGTCCGCGGACACGTTCGGCACGCAGCGGGTTCTGGTCAAGAGCTATCGCGGGGACCTGATCGCCATCCGTTCCGCCGGCGCCTACGGTCAGGTCATGGCCTCGCACTACAACATGCGTCCCTTCGCTCCGGCCGTTTATTCCGATCGGATCTCGGAGGGACCGCGCCGGAAAGATTACTTCGCGCAGCAGTAGTTTCGGACGCGTAACCCCGGAATGCGGAAATAAAATTGTATATTTGCAGTTCTAACATTCATGCAATATGTTTGAGAACCTGCAAGAGAGACTGGAACGGTCCTTCAAGATCCTGAGGGGCGAGGGAAAGATCACCGAAATCAACATCTCCGCAACGCTGAAAGACATCCGCCGCGCCCTGCTGGACGCCGACGTGAGCTTCCGCGTGGCGAAGGATTTCTGCGACAAAGTCAAGGAAAAGGCGATGGGGCAGAATGTGCTGACGGCCGTGAAGCCCCAGCAGATGATGGTGAAGATCGTCCATGACGAATTGACCGATTTCATGGGTGGCCAGTCGCAGGAAATCCGCGTGAAAGGCACGCCGGGAATCGTGCTGGTGGCCGGACTGAACGGTTCCGGCAAGACCACCTTCGCCGCCAAATTGGCTCACTACCTTAAGAGCAAGAAGGGAATGAAAGTGCTGCTGGCAGCCTGCGATACGTTCCGTCCCGCGGCAATCGAGCAGCTCCAAGTGCTCGGCGGTCAGATCGACGTTCCTGTTTACACCGAGGAAGGGGTGAAAGACAACATCGCCATTGCCCGTCGCGCCATCTCCAAGGCACGCGCGGAAGGTTATTCCGTCGTGATCATCGACACGGCCGGCCGACTCGCTGTTGATCAGGAATTGATGGACGAGATCTCCGCCTTGCGCAAGGCAGTGCAGCCGACGGAATCCCTTTTCGTCGTGGATGCGATGACGGGCCAGGACGCGGTGGAGACTGCGAAAATCTTCAACGAACGCCTGGACTTCGACGGCGTCGTGTTGACCAAGATGGACGGAGATACCCGCGGCGGCGCCGCCCTGTCCATCAAATATGTCACCGGCAAGCCGATCAAGTTCATTTCATCCGGGGAAAAGATGGAGACGCTCGACGTGTTCCATCCGGAACGGATCGCAGACCGGATTCTCGGTATGGGCGACGTGGTTTCCCTTGTGGAAAAAGCCCAGGAGCAGTTCGATGAAAAACAGGCTCGCGAGACTCGCAAGAAACTGGCCAAGAACCAGTTCGGCCTCATGGACTTCTACAATCAGATCCAGCAGATCAAAAAGATGGGCAATATCAAAGATCTGGCCGGCATGCTGCCCGGGGTCGGCAAGCTGATCAAGGATGTGGACATCAACAACGATCAGGCATTCAAGGGTATCGAGGCCATCATCATGTCGATGACACCGGAGGAACGGGACAATCCTCAAATCATCAACGGAAGCCGCCGCAAGCGGATCGCAGAGGGCAGCGGCACGAAGGTGGCCGAGGTCAACCGGCTTCTGAAACAGTTCGAGGGAACCCGTAGCATGATGAAGAGCGCCGTGACGGGCAATCTCGCGCAACGTCTCGCAGGCATGCGCCGTTAGGGAATCCATTTACGCTCAACCTGCTCGCTCGGATTTTTCGCCGATTATTGCTATTATTGCGTAGCAATTCATTTTTTTTTCAATTTTTTTGCCAGATGAAACACTTTTTTTTCTTGACAGCCTGTCTGTTCGCCTTGCAGGGTGCCCAGGCGGCTGAACCTTTGATCTATACGTTCGATAGCTCCGCGCAACAGCGTTTTGAACTCCATGTTCCGGTTCCGGACGGTAACTACCTCGTCACAATGCGGATCGGCAGTAAGAGGAAAGCAGGGAGAACCTTCGTTAAAGCGGAGACGAGACGACTCTATGTCAATGATCTCCCTACGGCGAAAGGAGAGTTCAAGACCGTTTCTTTTGTCGTTAATAAACGGGATATCCACATTCGTGAGAACGGGGAAATAGTTGCGGATGTGACACTGAAATCCCGCGAAATCGGAAAGTATAACTGGAATGACAGCCTGGACCTTGAAATTGGAGGTGATGCACCGGTGGTAGAATCCATCACCATTGAGCCCGCCGGTCCAGTCACGACGATCTTTCTCTGTGGCAATTCTACTGTCGTCGACCAGGACAACGAGCCTTGGGCAAGCTGGGGACAAATGTTCCCCTGGTTCTTTGACACCCAAGTTGCAGTTGCGAATTATGCGGAAAGTGGGGAACGAGCGGACACGTTCATCGGTGCAGGCAGGCTCCGTAAGATCCTTTCCCTGCTGAATCCTGGTGACTATGTGTTCGTGGAATTTGGACACAATGATCAAAAGATCGCGGATCGTCCAGGCGGGGGCGCCTATTATTTCTTTGCGACTCAGCTGAAGATCTTCATTGATCAGATCCGAGCGAAAGGGGGTATTCCCGTTTTCTTGACCCCGACGCATCGGCGAAATTTTGATGCGCAGGGGCATGTCGTTGAGTCTCACGGAGATTTTCCCGCTGCGATGGCTTGGGTGGCATCACGAGAGCAGGTTCCCTTGATTGACCTTCATGCCATGTCCGCTCGCCTATATGAGGCACTCGGTGTAGAAAATTCAAAAATCGCCTTCGTCCACTACAAAGCAGGAGACTTTCCGGGCATGCCCAGGGATGTGGCTGACAATACTCATTTCAATCCGTACGGAGCCTTTCAACTAGCGAAATGTGTTGTGGGCCAACTGTGCGCCTCCGGACTTCCGATCTCGAAACACACGATACATTTCGATGGATTCAATCCCGCTCTGCCGGATCCGGCGGAAAGCTTTCGTTGGCCGGCATCTCCATTTCGTGACGTGTCGGTACAGCGCCTCGAACAAGAGGATGCGGCAACCAATATTGTTAAATAATGAAATTAATTGCTATATTTGGTAATTAAAAGCATGAATAAAGAGCATTATTTTTTTGTATTTCAATACTATGATATGAAACGATTCTTGACAATTTTGACTGCTGCCCTTCTTGTGTGCGCATCTGTCTGTCGGGCTGAAAACTGGCCGGACGGCTCCAAAATGGAAGCATGGTTTAGCTCCGCCCCGACTTTGCCCTCCGGACAGCAGGCTGAGCGCTTCGTAATCACTGACTACAGCGTGGTTTCCGACAGCACGCTGTTGCAGACTGAAGCAATTCAGAAAGTCATCGATCTTGCCGCGGAAAGAGGCGGTGGTACGATCGTTATCCCTGAAGGGGTCTTCCTGACAAGTTCGCTCTTCTTCAAGCCCGGAACTCACTTGCTGGTGGAACATGGAGCCGTTCTCAAAGGAAGTGATGATGTTTCCGATTACGCTGTCGTCAAAGTGCACATAGAGGGGGTTATCCAGCCCTACATAGCAGCCCTCATCAACGCCTATGACTTGGATGGATTCTCCATTCGGGGAGCTGGGGTTATCGATGGAAACGGACGGCGTTACTGGAGAGATTTCTGGACCCGAAGGCGCGTTAATCCCGCGTGCACGAACTTGGAAGCGCTTCGTCCTCGTCTCTTCTATGCTGCGAATAGCAAGAACATTTTGCTTGAAGGCGTAACTCTCCGGAATCCGGGTTTCTGGACAACACACTTCTACAAATGCGACTATGTGCTCATCAAGGACATCGAGATCTTCGCTCCGCAGAAACCGATCCCTGCTCCTAGCTCGGATGGGGTCGACATCGATGCATGTACGAATTTTCACATCACGGGATGTCGCTTCGCCAATAGCGACGATCTGATTGCCATCAAGGGCGGAAAAGGACCTTGGGCAGACCAGGATCCTGACAACGGTACCAATGCCAACATCCTTGTCGAGAACTGTTGGTTCGGTCCCGGCTCCGCGCTCGTCACCTTCGGTAGCGAATGCATCGGCGGCCGCAACCTCATCCTACGTAACTGCGAGGCTGCGGGATCGTCCCGCGTGCTCTGGTTGAAGATGCGTCCTGACACGCCGCAGAACTATGAATACATTCTGGTGGAGAATATTACGGGAACTGTCCGCAATTTTTTCTATGTGCATCCTTGGACCCAGTTCTTTGATCTGAAGGACCGAAAGGACATTCCGATGTCTTACGCTTCGCATGTGACCCTGCGCAATTGCAAGCTCACCTGCACCGGAAAGGCGATCGACGTGGTTGAAAATCCCGAACAATATAAACTGACGGACATAGTTATCGAAAATAACGAAATCATCGAACTTCCGAGAGAAGCTCGTTAACTTCTAAAACACGCACAGACCATAAAATTATTATTCGATATGAAAATAGGAAAATATTCTTTCGGAATCGGCGATCGCTTCTCCCATCAAGGCATCGCCCAACTCAAGGCCTTGCTGAAAGCGGAAAAGGAATTCGGGGTGCGCTTTGTTCCGGTATGGAATAAATCGAACCGCGAACATATGATCGTAGGAACGGAACCTGCGGAGACGCGCAAAGAAGCCGATTCGGCCGTCAAGGCCCTCGACTACCGAGGACAGTATTTCGTGGACGCTGACCACATCAATCTGAAGAATGTCGACCGCTTCATCCCTGTGTCAGACTTCTTCACGATTGATGTCGCCGAGTCCATCGGTCAACCTGTCGACTCTTCCTCCATTGATGCGTTCGTGGATGCTAATCGGCGCTTCATTGGCGAAGTCTCCATCCCAGGCATTACCGAGCCTTTCCATGTGACCGAAGCTCAGGTCAGGGAGATTGCAGGACACTATCTGCTTGCCATCCGTGAAGCCGGACGCATTTATCGCCATATCGTCGACGTCAAGGGAGAAGGCAATTTCGTGACCGAAGTCTCGATGGACGAGGTCGAGAATCCGCAAACGCCCATCGAAATTCTCTTCATCCTCAGCGGCCTGTCTGCCGAGCAGGTTCCGGTGCAGACTTTTGCGCCGAAATTCACCGGGCGGTTCAATAAAGGGGTGGATTATAGGGGAGATCTCGTTCAATTCGAAAAGGAATTCGAAGAAGACTTGCTCGTTATCGACTTCGCTGTCAAAGAATTCGGTATGGAGGACAACCTGAAGTTAAGCATTCATTCCGGCTCGGATAAGTTTTCCATCTACCCGATCATTGGGAGGCTTATCCGCAAGTACGATAAGGGCATTCATATTAAGACTGCCGGAACGACCTGGCTGGAAGAGAACATCGGGCTTGCCGTCGCCGATACAGAGGCATTGGCGTTAGCCAAGAAGATATATGTCAATGCGTTGGGACGTATGAATGAGCTGACGGTTCCATACGCCACAGTTATCGATGTGGACGTGAATGCATTGCCCTCTCCGGAAGAGGTTGAAAAATGGGATGCCGATACCTATGCCCGCACCCTGCGCCATGATCCGTCCGATCCACTGTTTAATCCTTCTTTCCGCCAACTGATACATGTGAGCTATAAGATCGCTGCCGAGCTCGGGGAGGAATATTATCCTGCTTTGAAGCGCTACTCGGAAGTGATCGGCGTGCAGGTAATAGAGAACATCTGCGAACGTCACATCAAAAGGCTGTTCGGGGAATAATTTCGGAACTTTGGTACGAAAGTCCAGGCTGCTGCATGCAGAACCTTCTCAAGGCTGCGGATGTAGCGGTCTGTGGTGCGCTTGCCGGGCTGCCCGTACGGCAACGGCAAGTGACGGGAGGTCCGACTCGGGAACCGCGAAATCGACGAAGCGGGACCAGAGGTAATCCACCGTCTGGGCGGAAGGGTGGACCATATCCTCGGCATAGAAACGGTAATCCCGCAGTTCGTCCATCACGATTTCGTAAGCAGGAAAGTAGTCGCACTGGTCCGGAAACGCTTCGCATAGCGCTTCCGCGGCTATCAACAACGTGCTCTTGCTGAGTTGGTTGCCGTGCGCTCCCTCCGCCGTGTGGCGGACCGGAGAGACCGTTATGATGAATTTCTTGGAATGCTTCCGCGCAAGACCGAGCAGCAGGGTCGCCGTCTCGTGGATGGTCAGCCGCTTGCGACGGAATTCCCGTTCATCCCGCTTCAGACAATTGGAGACCACTTCACCGGTAGGAAGATGTTCATGGCACCAGGCCGTCCCTAGCGTGAGAATCACCCTGTCGCATGACCGCCAGAATGCTGCAGCGGCAGAAAAGGCCGTGTTCGCAGTTTCCAGGAATTCCGCAGTGGAGGGACGGGAAAAAGAGGTATGGTGGAAGAAGGAGCAAATTCTTCCCGCTCCGGCTCCCATCTCGACACATTCGTCCTCGGAGAAAGGTACGCCCGAGGCAAGACGGGCGATCGAATTGTACAGGGAAACAGGATTATACAGGGTTCCGAAGGGGTTCACGCACACGTTGAATCCGAGCGCTTGCATGCGGGTCCCCAGATTGTCGGCGAAGCAACTTCCCAATACCAGCGTCCGGTCGTTCAGCCCGATTGGGACGCGGCTTCTCCCCGCTTCCACGGGGGTAAGTAGTTTCAAGCTTGACATCGTACGAAATTACGAAATAATCCGTAATTTTGTCAACCCGAATTCTGATGACGATGAAATATTCTGCCCTTGTAACCTCACTTCTCCTTTTGCGCGTTGCTCTGCCTGCCGGTGCGCAGCAAGGGGAGCAAGTCCGATTCGCCTACGACATTGATTTTGAGTTTTTATTCGACAACCACGAGTCCGACGCAGGCGGGAACGCCTTCATTCCCTCCAAAACGTTTTTCACCGCCCGTCTGACCCCGTCTTTCGGGGTGGATGTCCGGCAGGGCTGCCGGATTGACCATCGGTTCATGTTCGGGATCGATGCCGTCAAAGATCTCGGGGATAACCTTCCCGATGCCGACGCGAGCACCGAGAGCAGGAAACTGTTCAAGGAATTCACCATGTACTACCGGCTGCGCGCGCAAGTTGGGGCTACCCGCTTCGAAGGCTACGCCGGCATTTTCCCGCGGTACTTCTTAGGGACGGGCCTTTACCGGGTGAAATCCGCTCCGAGGGCCACATATTCGGATTTTACCGATTACCGCCCGTACGGCGGCGCCTTTCTTTCGGAAGAAAGGATCTTCATGGACAACAATTTGGACGGAATGTTGATAAAAGCGGTCCGGCCCCGGTCTTACTACGAGGTCGGAATCGACTGGATGGGAATGATCGCCGACAAGCGTCGCGAGCGTTTCGAATGCTTTTCGACAGGACGTTCCGATGTGCTGAACTGGCTCCGCCTGGGCTGGACGGCATCGTTGTACCACTATGCGAATTCCGCTACCGTGAGAGGGGTCGTGGACAATTATTTGCTGGAACCCTTCCTGCAGTTCAGGCTCGAACGAGCGCTCGGGTTTCAGGAAATGGCCGTCCGGTTCAGTTGGGTCCAGCGCTTCAGTCGCGATAGGCGCCTGAATGTGGGCTGGGATCTGACGGGGGGAGGACTGGTGACCTTGGACGTCCGGAAATGGAATCTCGGAATCCACAATGAGACCTATTACGGTGCCGGGTTAATGCCCTATTATTTTGACCGTGACGACGGCGACAACCAGTATGGGAGCGATCTGTATTTCGGCAATCCTTTTTACCGGATCCACAAAGATCCCGAGACGCCCTGGTATCAGATCGGCGGGTACAATCGTCTGATGCTGTACTATCAGCCGTATGTCTCCGACCTGCTCGACTTCCGGATCGCCGCGATCTTCCATTATTCGGACAGCGCGACGCAGGGAATCGACCTCTCCTTCCAGGGCTGGCAGCAGATGTTCACCCTGATCTTCCATCTGGATTCGTCGCGGACGCGCCGAGTCTCCAAATCCTTTTAGTGATGGTGAAAACCTGTCTGATTCCGATTTTTATCCTATTCGGATTGTTTTTCTCTTTCTGCGGCGGTCCACAGGACGGAACCTATTCTTTCGAGATCTTGTCCACCAACGACCTGCACGGCACCTTCTTCGATTCGACCTATGTGGGGAAGCGGATCAAGAAATCGTTGTACGCAGTCAAATGGACCGTGGACAGCGTGCGGACCGTAGCGGGCAGGGAGCATGTAATCCTCATGGATGGAGGCGACATCCTTCAGGGGGACAACGCTGCCTATTATTTCAACTACGTGGACACGCTGTCGCCGCATGTCTTTCCGCGTATGGCTGCGTATCTGAGTTACGATGCCGTTACTGTCGGAAACCATGATATCGAGACGGGGCATTCGGTGTACGACCGCGTCGCAAAAGAGTTGAATGCGGAGGGCATTCCTTTTTTGGCCGGAAATGCCTTCCGGACGGATAATGGAAAAACCTATTTTCCGGGTTGGAAATTGATTAAGCGGAAGGGGATCCGGATCCTGGTTCTGGGATACACCAATCCGAACGTGAAGAACTGGCTTGCGGAAAATCTCTGGAGCGGCATGACCTTCAAGAGCCTGCTGCCCCTGGTCCAACAGGATGTGGATCGTCTTCGCGCGCGCTTGAAGCCCCATCTGGTGATTGTGTCCGTCCATTCCGGAACCGGTGAAGGAGATGGAAAGTCGCTGGAAAACCAGGGGATGGATCTCTACCGAACTTTGCGCGGAGTGGATTTTCTGTTTTGCGCCCACGATCATCAGCCGGTGGTTTTCTGCAGCGATACCCTCTGCCTCATCAATGCCGGCAGCCACTGCCGGTTTGTCGGACACGGGACCATCGGCCTGACCTTCCGGAGGGGTGAAGTCCTGGAACGCCGGCTGAAGGCCGGTTTGATCTCTGTGGACGATGCCCGGATCGATACGGCGATGGCCGCGAAGTTCCATGCGGATTACCGAGCGGTCAAAACGTTCACGACAACCCCGGTCGGGGAGCTGAAAACCGAACTCAGAACACGGGACGCCTATGCGGGGATGTGTGACTACATCAATCTCATTCACAGCCTCTCTCTGTCTTGCGCGCCTGCCCGGCTGTCGATCGCCGCTCCGTTGACATATGACGGGACAGTGAAGCCCGGAACCGTGCTGTACAACGACTTGTTCACCATCTATCCCTTCGAGAACCAGCTCTATGTGATCGAGATGACCGGTTCGGAAGTCAAACGCTACCTGGAAATTTCCTATGAGGATTGGATCCGGACCTATCCCAATCCGGAAGGACGGATACTGAAAATCGAGCCGTACACGAATCGGATGACGGGGCGGAAGGGTTGGTCTTTCGTCAATCGTTCCTACAATTTCGATTCAGCCGGAGGACTCGTCTATACGGTCGATGTTACGAAGCCCTTCGGAGAGCGGGTGCGGATTGCCTCGCTTGCCGGGGGGAAGCCCTTTTCCGCCGAGGCGACCTATCCTGTCGCCATGACGTCCTACCGGGCGAGCGGCGGGGGTGG
>JGI24711J26586_10001064_pt1 | contig 21331 bp, 17 predicted proteins | sample BioPla3DNA1_FD_26586 | JGI IMG/M metagenome (IMG submission 26586)
AGAAGGATTTTATCGCTCCNAANNCTTTCGCGCACGCATCCATGCTTTTATCAATTACANCCGATGGANGGTGCAGGTTATCCAGGCCCGGCAGTTCGGTAAGATCAAACCTTAACAGGTTATCCTTAAATGACTCGGAAAACCCCTTTCCTCCCTTATGGCCGGGCATATGCATCATTATTTTGTTTTTTTCGATCATCTCTTCAAGCGCACTGATTAACGGAAAAAGCTCTCGTCTTTTCATTCTATACTTTTCAACCGCCGTAATCCGTTTATTTTTTGCATTACTTCGGATATATTCTATGACGAATTTAAATTTATTGCAAGAAACACGTCTAATGTGCAGGTACAGGATTTAACCCGACGCCTGTTTTGGTAACTGATGCTCGCTGCCTGTGGATGTCGGGGTCATTTTTGAGGCGGAAGAAATTGTTTTTATAACGGAAGTATAACCTTAAACAGGTTTCTTGAACCGATATTGATAAATTTAACACTTCCCCTTCCGGCAAAAGCTTTCTTTATTCTGGACATACCTGTTCCGGCATTAAGAAAACACTTGTTATGATCCATTATCAGAAGCCTTTGATACAACCACGGATTACGCCTGTCCGGGTTTTTATCACGCATGTATTTCATGACGCTGTTGCCTGCAATCAACGCTCCGGGATTACTTATTTCAATATAATTATCCTTTACTTCAATATTGATCCCTCTTCCTATGTCAAGATAATCCCGGTGCAGTATTGCGTTCGCCAGCGCCTCTTCAAAGGCTTCAAAAGGGTACAGGCTATCATTAATTATTTCACTGATACAGGCTGAAGACTTTTTAATCATTTCAAAAATGTTTCCGTTAATATAACAAACCTTATCTCCGTAAAGTATTTTAATATAGCAGTGAGGCAAAAAAACGGAAGGGTTTTTGCCAAATAAAAGCATAGCACCTATTGTAGGATTATATATACAATTATCTGTTTCCGCGATAAATCCAAGCGCTTCCATAAGTATAAGATCCGGGTTTTCACTTTCAACCTGCAGATTTTTTAAATAGCTATGGAGAAGGTTTTTATCCAAATCATCCATTGTCGCCCTAACCAGCGGAACGGTCTCATAAGACTTAAGCCCGTTTTCCTGCATCATTCCCGCGATTTCGCTTCTTCTGGCTATATCGGTTGTCGAACCCCTGCGTATATAAAACGCGCCGGTTTGGAGCATTTGATGCGGTCTGTGGCGGCTTTTAAAAACAGTGATAACCGCAAGCGTCACTCCTTCATATTCGACAAAATCAACCCTTACCGGAACCGGCGGATCACTGCGGTTATATATGATTTGTTGTATCTGTTCCTCGCCGAACCTCCCCGGATCCACTCCAATTATTCTTTTTGTCTTATCCTCAACACCATAAAGAATATATCCCCTTCCGCCCCGCGAGTTAGCAATGGCAATAACATCTTTAGTTATTTCCTTTTTTTCACTTTCGGTATTCAGACGAAGGATTTGCTTAAAGTCGAGCTTTGGGCCTTCTTCTCTCCTTAAAAACTGTTTTATCCTGTCTGCATCCATAATTCTAAGCTCCTTTATCTTATTACGGATGGTTACTGACCGAAATAAAGCTGCATCTCCGCCATTGGTGCCTACTGTGCGGATATTTCCATCCAGGCCTGGTTATACAGTTCTTTTGCGCTTCCAAGATCTTTGAAAACCTCGCATCGCTCCAGGATTTCGTCGGAGGGCATATACGCCGCCATTTCAAACACTTCAGGGTTTTCAGCCCTCAACATCTCCAGCGCGGCCTTATTAGGCGATGAGTAACCGACAAACTCAGTATTTTGATAAGCGTTTTCCGGCTCAAGTAAAAAATTGATAAACATTTCGGCTTCTTTCTTGTTATTGCTTGTTTTTGGAATAACCATACAGTCAAACCAAAGGTTTGCACCTTCTTCAGGAACAGCGTATTCTATATAATCAACTTCCTGCCAGTAAATATCCATCGCAGCTCCCGACCAATTCAATGCAATGGCCGCATCACCGTTTATCATCATATCTACGATTTCATCAACATAATATCCGTTAACCATTTTCTTTTGTTGTATTAATGAGTTCTTAGCCTGCTCGATTTCNTGNGGGTTAGTTGAGTTTACCGAATATCCGAGCCTTTTCAGCGCCACNCCGATCGTATCTCTCATGCTGTCAAGCATAAGTATCTGCCCGGCATATTTTTCATCCCACAGAATATCCCAGCTATTTACGGGTTCTGTTACCATTTCGGTATTGTATAAAATCCCAAGTGTTCCCCAGAAATATGGCACAGTGTATTCGTTCTGCGGATCATATTCCATGTTTTTAAACCTGTCGTCAATGTACTTAAAGTTCGGAATATTTTCAAAGTTTATTTTCTGGAGCATATCCTTTTTTATCATTTCCTCTATTAAATAATCCGAAGGAAAAATCAAATCATAATTTGTACCGCCGGTTTCAAGCTTAGCCATCATATGCTCGTTTGTTTCAAACATCTCATAGTTAATCTTTATACCGGTTTCTTTCTCAAAGTTTGCAATAAGGCTTTTATCTATATAATCTCCCCAGTTGTAAACATTAAGCACAACTTTGTTTTTTTCGCATCCTGTAAAGAAGGTAAACATAAGCGCCGCGGCTAACGAAAAAATAATAATAAATCTTTTTTTCATGGTATCAACTCATCTCCTTTTGCGGTTCTTTTATTTATGACCAGCAGCAACACTGCCACGGTTAACAGCATTATCGTGCTGAGAGCATTTATTGATGGTTTTATTCCTCTTCTTGCCATCGAGTAAATAACTATCGACAGATTTGTAACACCGGAACCTGTATTGAAAAAACTTATAACAAAATCATCAACCGACAATGTAAATGCCATTAGAGCTCCTGTTACAACCCCGGGCATTATTTCCGGAATAATTACCTTTCTCATCGCATAAAATGGCGTGGCGCCGAGATCCAGCGCAGCTTCGGCCATATGACGGTTCATCTGTCTGAGCTTAGGTAGTACCGATAAAATGACGTACGGAATATTAAACATAACATGGGATATAAGCATTGTAAGAAACCCAAGGCGCATATTAACCGATATAAACAGAGTCATAAGAGCCACGCCGGTAACAATGTCGGGGTTTAAAACCGGAAGATAGTTAATGTTTAAAACAGCCTTTTTCCCGAACAAACCCATGTTATGGATTCCTATCGCGGCAAAAGTGCCGATTACGGTCGATATCAGCGACGATAAAAGGGCAACAATAAAAGTATAGTATAAGGCTTTAATTATATCCGGATCCCTGAAAAGCTCGCCGTACCATTTCAGTGTAAATCCTCCCCACTGACCCCTTGATTTTGATTCGTTAAAGCTGTAAACAATTAAAACAAGGATCGGAGCGTAAAGAAACAGAAAAATGAAACCAATATATGCACGCTTAATTAATTTTCCTACCACATTGACGCCCTCCCTTCCTCGCTGTTTTTATCAACTTTCGACATTACCGCCATTGAAACAAGAATCATAATCATAAGGATTATGGAAAGGGCGGAACCAAAATGCCAGTCTCTATATATAGTAAACTGCTGCTCGATTAAATTTCCAATCAAAAGCTCCTTGCCACCGCCTAAAAGCCTGGAAATAACAAATGTACTGACGGCCGGCATAAAAACCATCGTAATTCCGGTTATTATCCCCGGTACGCTGAGGGGCAGTATTACCTTTATAAAAGTGATAACCCGGTTTGCTCCAAGATCCATTGCCGCCTCCAGTACATTTTTGTCTATTTTTGAAAGTACCGTATATATAGGAAGCACCATGAATGGCAGAAAATTATACACCATCCCTAAAACAACCGCAGTCTGGCCCGGCATTATTTCAATAGGCGGAAGACCTAATAACTCAAGGGCTTTGTTTAAAAACCCGTTAGGGGATAAAATTGCCATCCATGCATATGTCCTGAGAAGAAAATTCATCCAGATTGGCAGCAGGAAAAAAAGCAGCAGCAGGTTTCTATGATGCTGCTTGGATTGTGAAATTACAAAAGCAACCGGATATCCCATTAATAAACACAAAACAGTTGATATTACCGCAAGTCTGAACGATTTCCAGATAACATTCAGGTACAGCATATCAAAGAATTTGGAATAATGCTCCAGTGTAAAAGAAAGCGATTTTGGCTCATGTATGTTACCGCTTGTAACGCTGTAGAAAAATACTAGCAGCAGCGGAATTACTATAAAAATGGCCATCCATAATATATATGGATATGCTAGCAATTTAGCTCTGTTTTTCAACGCTGTTACCCTCTTTTCATAACATGAATATCTTCAGGCCCAAAACTAAGCCCAACTTCACTGCCAATTTCCTGCATATCGGTACTGTGTATCATATATTCAAAATCATTGCTTTCTACAAGCATTTCATAATGAACACCTTTAAAAACAACCGAGATCACAATTCCCCGGATATGTCCATCCTCTGGTTTTGTTACATCAATATCCTCGGGTCTTATAACAACATCAACGGGTTCATTGTGCTGAAAACCCTTATCGACACAATTAAACTTTTTGCCGGCGAATTCCACAAGGAAATCTTCAATCATTATGCCTTCAAGAATATTGCTTTCACCAATAAAGTCCGCCACAAACCTGTTTTCCGGCTCGTTATATATATCCACGGGGCTTCCAACCTGCTGGATCAAGCCGTTATTCATTACAACAACAGTGTCGGACATTGTAAGAGCTTCTTCCTGGTCATGCGTTACGTATATAAAAGTGATACCAATGTTTTTCTGCATATCGCTAAGCTCAATCTGCATTTCCTTTCTGAGTTTAAGATCAAGCGCGGCAAGCGGTTCATCAAGAAGCAGCACCTTTGGTTCGTTAACAAGGGCGCGTGCAATTGCAACGCGCTGCTGCTGTCCTCCGCTCAGCGAATCTACATGCCTTTTTTCAAATCCTTCAAGTTCCACAAGTTTCAGCATTTTTTTTATTTTTCTATCCATTTCATCTCTTGGTGTTTTTTTAATGCGAAGGCCGAATGCTATGTTTTCATAAACATTCATATGAGTAAACAACGCATATCTCTGAAAAATTGTATTAATATTGCGTTTATACGGCGGAAGGTCATTTATTCTGTTCCCTTCAAAAAATATATCGCCTGTGTCCGGGTTCTCAAAACCGCCTATCATTCGCAGGGTCGTTGTCTTTCCGCACCCACTTGGGCCAAGAAGCGTTACAAACTCATTTTCCCGTATGAACAAATTTATATTATTCACGACTTTAGTGCCGTCGTAACTTTTGGTCAGATTTTTAAGCTCAATGATTTTTTGGCTCAATAAAAAACACCCCCTACTGTACTATGTTATTCTATATCATTTGCTGCAAAACAATAAGTTACGCATATTACAAGTTTTTGGACTTAAAAGTTTGGCGGCGTGGATATCCACAAAACCTGAGCCTGCTTTTTCCCGAAATTCTTAATGCTGTGTGGATAATTCGTTTTATAATGAAAGCATTCACCTTTTTTTACCTTATGCCGTTCCTTTCCGACGGTTAATATAATACTTCCTGATAATACGTAGCCAAATTCCTCACCTTGATGCGGATTATCTTCGTCAACTTCACCATTTTCCATAAGCTCAAGAATAATCGGTTCCATCTCCATTTTTTGGGCATTCGGGACAATCCACTTGATTCTATAGCCTTTATCCTCAACATCTTTTACAAAAATATCTTTCGCTTTGAAAACAATCTGATCCGTTTTTTGCTCGTTGAAAAATTCCGGAATACTGCTGCCAAGACAATCTAAAATATCCTTCAGTGTGGCAATCGAAGGAGATGTCAAATCTCTTTCCAATTGTGATATATAGCCTTTTGTCAATTCACACCTGTCTGCCAGTTCTTCCTGTGTTAAACCGTATTCGAGCCTTAACCGTTTAATTTTGTTTCCGATCTGCATAATTCCCTCCGTTTTTACCGGTTAACAACCAGTTTAAAAAGCCCAAACCAAGTTTAGTATATTTAAACCATTACTAACACTAAAAAACATTTTGTTTAATTATACTAAACTTTCAGATAAACTGAACTTTATTATTACACTTTTTTATTCCTGTGTCAACAACATTTTTTTCTTTTTTATACCTAAGAAAATGGCATTCGAAATTAGAGCATAATAAAATCCGGTACACCGCTTTGGCAGCGGTAAAAATTTGTACCGGATGAATATAAATATATAAGTTAAGGCGTTATACCGTTCACTTATTTACCGTCAATTCAGCTTAAATCTTTTTATGCTTTTTTGTAAATCGAACGCCGCCTGTTTTAATTCGTCAGCTTTAGAAGCAAGCTCCTCAATAATAACCGTTTGTTCCTGAGTAGATGCGGTAACTTCCTCAGCGGAAGCGGCTGTTTCTTCGGATACGGCTGAAATATTTTGTATCGATGTAATCGTATGATTTTTGTTTTTCTCCATTTCCATAATTAGCTTAATAATCTGTTCAATCTTTCCGGAAAGATTATCCATTGAACTGTTGATCTTTTCAAATATATCAATCGCTTCTTTTACGGCCTTATTCTGCGTACCTATAATAATTTCCGTTTCAGCGGCTTTTTCAACAGTTTTTGCAGTCATATCCTGAGTATTCCTGATAATCGAAGAGATATCCCGTGCCGCAATCATGGACTGTTCGGCGAGCTTTCTGACCTCATCGGCAACTACTGCAAATCCGCGTCCCATACTGCCTGCTCTTGCCGCCTCTATCGCAGCATTAAGTGCAAGGAGATTTGTTTGATCCGCAATATTTCCAATTACCTTGATTATTTTGCCAATAGATTTGGAATGGTTGTTAAGCTCCTGGATATAATCAATGATTTCTCTTGATATCGCTGTTGTTTCATTTGCTTTAGCTTCAAGCTCATTAATCGAAGATAAACCCACGGCTGTCATTTTTGTTGTGTCATTTGCCAAATCATTCATCTCTTCAATGTTATATACCACGTCATTAATTTTATCAGCAAGCTCATTAATTGTCTTAACCCCGTTTTCCGCATCTTCAGCCTGAGCGGCGGCACCCGAAGTTATCTCCTGAATAGCCCTTGATATTTCATTAAAAATGGAAGAAACATGTCCCGACGTGGAAGATACGACATTAGCGGAAGAAGATACTTTTTCCGATACATTCTTCGTTTGTTCAATTAACATACGCATACTGGATATCATTGAATTAATGCTGTTGGTTAGTTTTCCTAATTCATCCTTCCGCTCAGATTTAAAGCTCATGGAAAGATCGCCTGAAGCTGCCTGTTCAGAAGCATCCACTATCAGGTTAATCGTCTTTCTCATACTGTTTGCCATAAAATACCCGGTGGCTAAAGCAATCAAAACGGCTGCCGCCATTATAATGACAGTAATTATAATAACCGTACTTGCGGCTGAATTAAGTTCTTTCTCAGGCATCATTCCAATAAGGATAATTCCGGAATCCGCAATTTTATAGTAAGAAGTAAGATACCGGGAATTCAGATAAGAAACGCTTTGTGTACCGCTGACTTCGGAACTTCTCTGCATCTTTTGAAAAAAAGGCTGGTTAACGATATCCGATTGTTCCACCGTTTCTCCGTTCACAATAACTTTACCGTCCGAAGTTACTATATAGATTTGCTTGTTTTTTCCGATATCAATTCCGGATACAAAATTGCTAATCACTTCGGGTTTCACATCAATAACAAGCAAACCGACCGTTTCCCTGGACGCCAGGTTGCTTATCAGTTTCATGTATGTCAGGGAATAATTCTTCGAAATGCTTTCGTCCGCACTTTCAAGTTCATTGTGCCATCCAAACCATGCTCCGTTTGACGGGCTTTCCTGCAGAACCTTTATAAAGCCGGAATTCTCTACATCCGCATAAACAGCAGTGGCAAAAATGGAAGAAACAGACTCGGCACCCGACAGGATCATCACTCCCGAGATATCGGGATTAAAAGCGGAAGCAGACATCAGTTTGTTATTAATCTTCTTTGCAGTTTCAAGTTGGAGCCGTGCATCATTAATATCATTCTTATTCCATTTCTTTGTATAATAATTCTGCACATCAACATCGGTACAGATTTGTTCCGCCTGGTTTTTTATCGTATTAAGCAATAGGGTAAAATATTTACCGCCGTTTTCCATTGCCGTTTCGGATGATTGAGCCGCAAGTCGTGTTACAGTACCGGAAGTATTGGAATAGGAGAATAAACCAAGTATAATAATCAAAACCACAGGGATTAGAAAGGCAAGTATAAGTTTTGCTCTTATGCTTTTTGATATGAACAGGTTAGATGCGTTCTTCTGTAAAAAATCTCTCAGTTTTTCCTGATACGTTTTTATTTTGTTATAAAATTTTTTATTTCCCATACTATAGTCCCCTTTTTCCCGCAAAGTCAGCATTAATATTATCCATGAATGCGAACTTTAACAGCGTTTTTTAAAGTATTCCCCAACAAGAAACTTCATCAAATCGCTGGGCTGTTTTCTTATAAATTCCGCTTTATCGCCAAACACCATTCCGTACGGTGAATCGACAGTGTAAGGTTCCCAATGAGGCATTTCCTCTCCGGTGGAATCCGTTCCGTTTGGATCACCGGAGCGTATAAAGTTTGCCCAGTAGTTACACATCTGGCGTGAAAGATCATAGTGTTTCCCAACAAAGGGCCTCCAGCATTTCGCAAGGGTTTCGAAAAAGAACCATAGGTCAACGGAGTGAAAGGTTCCAGGGTTGTCCCAACCAGGTATTTCCGCGTCAAAATTATAATAAAACAAGGGTGTATTTGCGTCCGTATCGGAATTTGCCTGTGCAATTATGCGTATCGCATATTCGATCGTATTAACGCTTGCCCTTTTCAGTACATCCTCTATGCTTCCCGATTGGGCTTCGCAAAGTGCAAGAAATTCGTCCGCGCTGTCGCCGAAAAGTTTGGCTGCCATATTTCTTAATTCTTCATAGTTACTCACATCCGGAACACTGAAGAACTCATTCGACGTATGTCCCAAAAACACAGGAACCATCAGGCGCTTATTTTCAAGAAATAGTTTGAACGGATCACCGACAACAAAAATATCATCCATAACAGGCCAAAATGGATTGTTATACTCCACTGCTTTATCCCGTATGTATTCCGCATCAAGCTTACGGGCTTCCGAAAGTGACGAAACTCCCAGGGACTCGAAAAATTTTACACCCTCCTGTTCTGCTTCGTTTAAAGATATATTAAGCCGCGGAAGCCGGTTGTTCGGATAAAGCGGAGCAAACACTCCGCTTAGTATAATCGCCCTTTGAAATAATTCTTTATTTTTTGGAGATGTAAGATGTAATAATACACTTCCACCGCCTGCGGATTGGCCCCCTATCGTAATATTATCAGGGTCTCCGCCGAATGCGGCAATATTACGCTTCACCCAGCGTAAACCCGCCTGCTGATCAAGCAGACCGAAATTAGCCGGAGCTTCCGGTGATTCGGATGTTATTTCAGGATGGCATAAGAATCCGAAAGCGTTAAGCCTGTAATTAACCGTTACTACAACGATACCGCGCCTTGCTATGCGTTCACCGTCAAATTCCATTTCCGCAGTATGTCCGACCTGAAACCCGCCTCCGAAAAACCAAACATACACAGGCAGTTTTTCATCGGTACTTTTTGCCGGTGTCCATACGTTAAGGTAGAGACAATCCTCATCCATCGGAATTTCCGGATCAACCATCCATTCCCTTGTGTATATATTGTTCACATCAATAACAGTCTTTTCCTGCATCGATATAGGTGCGAATTCCAATGCATTGAATACGCCGTTCCAATCTTTTGCAGGCTGCGGAGCTCTCCAGCGATTCTCTCCAACCGGCGGAGCAGCAAACGGTATTCCTTTAAAACTCGTTATACGAGGATCCGCTGCGGGCAATCCTCTGACTATACCATTTTCAACTCTTACAACTCTGAGCATACTCTTTACTCCCTCCTATAATAAATCGGAAAATTACAGTCTTTCCTTAATTAGTTAAAAGCAAACGATGTGACGGATACCTGCTGCAATTTCTTTAATTTATGATAAATCGTTTTATTATATTACAATATTACCCCAATTATTACATAATTAAAATAGAAAATTTAAGAATTTCCTGTTTATCTGTTTTATTATGATATTTGCAATATAAACGTAATTATTGTAAAAAATCAGGCTTTTTTAGTGTTTAAATTGCTAATCATTATATTCGCTGTTATAATAATTAGTAAAAGGTTTTAATATGTGAATTTTAAAATGAAAGGATTTGTGGTATCTTGGTTACACTGAAAGAAATAGCTCAAATGTGCGGTGTATCAATCAGCACTGTATCGAATATAATAAACGGAAAGTCAAATGTCGGTGAGGACACAAGGCGTAAAGTGCTTGAGGTTATAAAGCAAACCGGCTATAAACCGAATTATTTCGCTCAGGGAATGCGGAAACAAAAAACCCGGATTGTAGGAATAATTGTTGAAGACTTAAATTTATTCAGCACAACCCCGATTGTCGGCGCAATTATGGCGTACTTTGAAGATCATGATTACCGTACAATCCTTATAGATATGCGTCTTTATGACAAATGGCAGGACACTTGGTACAATGACGAACAAAAAATTCAGTCCGTACTGCAGCCGTCAATTAAGGAACTATTGTCAATTAAAGTAGACGGTATTGTTTATATTGCCGGACACTGCAGGATTATCAATTGTTTTCCCAATGATTTTAAAATTCCTGCAATCGTAGTATATGGTTTGTCGAAAAATCCTCGCTTTACATCGGTTATAATTGATGATAAAAAAGGCGGNTATGATATAACCAAATATCTGATTTCGGCAGGGCACCGCAGGATTGGAGTGATTGCCGGCACTGCCGACAATTTGCATACAATGAACCGAAGTTTAGGATACCAGCAGGCTTTGTTTGAGGAAAAAATTCTGTTTAATCCTGATCTTATAAGATATGGAGACTGGATGAGAGAATCGGGATATAGTGAAGCGGAATATTTAGTTAACAGCGGTGTTACCGCAATTTTCTGCATGAATGATATAATGGCGGCAGGCGCATACGATTATCTCTATGAAAAGGGGATAAAGATAGCAGAAGATATATCGGTTGCCGGTTATGACAATAATGTAATATCTGAATACCTCAGACCTGCCCTAACAACAAATGAAATTCAATTAAATGAAATAGGACAGGAATCCGCAAAGGTAATGTTAAAAATGCTTGAAAACAAGTATATACCCTCTAAAAACCCGGATATTATAGAAATACCCTGCCGGCTTGTTACCCGTGAATCCGTAAAAAAATATAAATTAGAACCTGCCTCCGGCAATACTGTTGTTTCATAAACCGGTTGAATTTAAAAATATAACAAAAACGATTTAATTTTATAATTTTTCCTGTGATTAATTGAAGTTTCCATTTATATTACACAAAGAATACTTATGTTTTGCTCGTATTTTATAAATGATTAATATAATTATAATTGACAACTGCAGATATTTATGTGTATAATTCTTATATATTGTAAAAGGTTTTACTATATAAATTGATTTTGAACGGAACATATCATACAGAAACAGGCATCTATTGTTTTATTAATGTCCCGTTTGTAGAAAACAGGCTTAAGTAAAGTGAGGCACTGTTATGAAATTAATAAAAGATAGAAAAAAAGCCCAATCATATCTTGAATTTCTGTATATTTTACCTTTTATACTATTGGTCGCCGTTTTTTCATACTATCCCCTCTATGGTTGGGTATATGCATTTTTTGATTATAAACCTCCGTTTCCTTTAACCATGGATAAGTTTGTCGGATTTAAATGGTTTATATCAATGGTCGATAACAGCATTAAGGTTAACCAGCTTCTAAAGGTTCTTAGAAATACATTTGCGATTAGCGGATTAAGTCTTATGTTTTCATGGTTTCCAATGGTATTCGCCATATTTCTCAATGAAATCAAGAGCAGGCCGTATAGGAAATTTGTTCAGACAGTAACAACGCTTCCGAATTTTATCAGTTGGGTATTGGTATATTCAATTGCTTTCANTATTCTTAACAGCACGGGTGCTGTCAATNCAGTATTAATGAGTNTGGGGCTTATCGATACACCTAAGATGTTTTTGCAGTCTTCNGAACATGTCTGGTTCAGGATGTGGCTGTGGCTTACATGGAAAAATGCCGGCTGGGCGGCAATAATGTATATTGCGGCCATAAGCGCTATTGATGAAGAGATGAACGAGGCGGCCAGGATAGACGGTGCGTCCAAGCTTCAGATTATATGGCATGTTACTCTTCCCAGTTTGATGCCTACATATTTTGTTTTAGTGATGTTGAACCTTGCAAATTTCCTGTCTAACGGCATGGAACAGTTTTTTGTTTTTCAGAATGCGTTCAATAAGGAGTATATCCAGGTTTTGGATTTATATGTATACAACCTTGCAATGGGAGGCGGCGGTTATTCACTCTCTGTAGCAATCAGTATTTTGAAAAGTATTGTAAGTGTCCTTCTTCTGTGCTTAACAAATTCTTTTTCTAAACTGGTAAGAGGTGAAGGTTTCTTATAATTGTATAAACCATTGTAATTGTTTGCATTTACTGTCCGTATTTATTTTTTCATATCCCGCAGCNGGAAAAAGACAGGGGGTTNAATACATTGNGTGCTAAACGGTACATAATAAAAAAACGAAATATTGATATGGGTATACAAGACAAACTTGTGAGTATTTTCTCATATGTTATTTATACTTTTTTCGCTTTTGTATGCGTTTACCCGTTTTATTACATTTTTATCAACACTCTCAGTGCTAATGATTTAAGCGAAAGAGGAAAAGTGCTCTTCTGGATCAAAGGCCTGCACTTTTCGAATTATGTTAATGTTCTAAAGATCCCGAACCTGTTTCAGTCCTTTAAGATTTCTATTGCACGTACTGCGATAGGTGCATCTCTTACAGTTATCATCGCGGCTTTTTTAGGATATATGTTTACAAGGGAAACTCTATGGAAGCGAAAGCTTTGGTACCGTTTTGTTGTGGCTACAATGTATTTTAACGCGGGTATTATTCCATGGTACATAACGATGCGTAACCTTGGTCTGACAAATAACTTCTGGGGATATATTTTCCCATTGGCAGTATCACCCTTCTATATTGTCCTTTGTAAAACTTTTGTAGAATCTGTTCCTATAGAATTGCAGCAAGCCGCTCAAATAGACGGTGCCGGAACTCTCCGGATCTTTTTGCAGATTATGCTTCCGGTCATCAAGCCAATTATGGCAACGATTGCTATATTTTCGGCAGTTCAGCAGTGGAACTCATTTCAGGATACACTGCTGCTTGTAACGGACAATAAACTTCACACGCTGCAATTTACACTTTATCAGTATATAAATCAGGCAAGTTCGCTAAAAGCTCTTGTCAGCACCACTACATCATCGACATCTATAGCCGCAACTCTTGCTACAGCACAGACTGCAACTTCGATACGCATGACAGTTACAATCGTCGTAGTAACACCAATCATTCTTGTTTATCCTATTTTTCAGAGGTTTTTTATAAAGGGAATAATGATAGGTGCTGTAAAAGGATAATAACAATGAACAATATTCATTGTTATTAATAATATAATTCAAAGGAGGCAATCTAAAAATGAAACTAAAAAAATTGGTTTCGCTATTATTACTGGCAGCGTTGTTGACAGCTTTGTTTACAGGATGTAAAGGCACCACCGATTCAGGCGCCACTTCTACTCCGGATACATCAGTAACTACTCCTTCTGATTCTACCGATTCTTCCGGTTCAGGCGGCAAATCCTATGACAAAACACTGACTTTTGATATTTATGATGTAGCCGCAAATTATCAGGGAATGCAGTCTGGTTGGTTCCGGAAGGTGGTTAACGACAGGTTTAATATTGAACTTAATATTATCGCGCCTCAGGTTGCAGGTGAAGCAATCTACCATACACGTGCAAGCACAGGTAATCTCGGTGACATTGTAATCCTCGAAAACGCTGATTTTGCTGACTGCGTAAAGACAGGTCTTGTAAAAGATATCACGAATGAAATTAAAAATTGTCCGAACCTGATGGATTACAAAGAGCAGATTGATGTATACAACAAAAATCTGCCCGATAATGATGCAGGTAAAATTTACGGTATTCCCTGTCAGATGACAAACACATCCCCAACTTCATATTCTCAGGATGTCGTTTATTCAAGTCCATTATTGCGCTGGGATCTATACTCTGAACTGGGATGTCCTGATATTGCCAATCTGGATGAACTACTGGATGTTCTTGCTGCAATGAAGGAAGCTCATCCTACAAATAAAGACGGAGATCCCGCATATCCGTTTTCATTATGGCCAGACTGGGACGGCGGCGATGGTATGATGGGTATCGCCAATGTTGTTCAGCTTACAACATGGTACGGCGAAAAGATTAAGGAATCGCTTATCTTAAAGCCCGATAATACATTTACAACAGTACTTGATAAAAACGCCGCATATTATAAAATCACGAAATTCTTAAACAACGCATACAGACGAGGACTCGTAGATCCTGATTCCGGTACTCAGAATTGGGATTCCGCATGTGCAAAAATGACAGCCGGCCAGGTATATCTTATGTGGTACAGTTGGCAGGTAGGGTTCTGGAATACACAGGACAGGCTGAGAGAAGGCACAGCATTTATCTTCATTCCGGTAAAAGATCAACTCTACTATGCTGATTCCGATACATATTACGGAAGCGGCCGTGTATTCGGTGTTGGTTCGATGGTAGACGACGAGAAATATCAAAGGATTATGGATTTTCTGGATTGGTATGCAAGTCCTGAAGGCTTAACCTTCGCGCATAACGGTATCGAAGGCTTTAACTATACGGTCGGCGCTGACGGAAAATTCACTTTGATAAATGATAACGCGCTTATGGATAACCTGCCGGTTCCTGAAGAATGGGGCGGCGCAGGATATCAGGATGGCAACAACGCAATCAACCAGTGGATTGTTGATGCCATCAGCATTAATCCAAATACCGGTGAACCATATTCGAACCAGTATTGGAGCACTTATAAGCAGGCTACAATGACACAAATGAAGAGAGAATGGGCTGAAAAGTTCGGCGCAGCTGAGCCTGTTGAGTATATGAAAAAGAATAATGTTCTGATTGTAAGCCCGAATGTCAGTGTATCAATCCCAGGCGACACACCGGATATTTCTGTTATTCGCAGCCAGTGCGGAGATACCCTCAATGACTATACATGGAGAATGATTTTTGCTAATGATGATGCGGCATTTGACGCAATGTGGGATGAAATGACCGCACAGATGAATGGTTACGGGTTCGATAAACTGGTTGAATATGACACGGAAAGATTTACGATTGAGCTTGAAGCTAAGAAAGCAGCTATGAATTAAAACGGATTAACAAAAAAAAACAGAATTAAAGTGTTTGTCCGGAGTGATTTTACATCTCCGGACAAACACTTTTTTTATCGGATTAGAAATCGCATTTTNTAAATCGTTTNCGGTTATTATTTCACTGTTTTTCGCGGATCAATGTTAAACCGCATCTTCTTCACGCTCATCAGTTTTTTAAATGGTCCGGCTGTCCTGACATCTTCTGTCTTTTCCCCAAAATAGTCCGTACACACCTTTTCGTCCGCCTTCACCTCGGGAAGTTCTCCACTGACGATTACTTCCATTGTCAGATCATCACTGTTAATGTCTATTTCCAAATCACATTCACATCCTGCTTTATCAAAACCGCAGAATTCTCTCCATGTTTCCAAATCCAGGCACATCTCCGGTTCAGGATACATTACGCGCAGGTATCCCGGCGGCATTTTTGAATATGCATTCCCATCCAGTTCATTGTGCTCATTCGGGAGTATAACAGCAGCTTCCCCGCATTGATAAAACAGGTTGTTAAAGAATTTATTCTCTCTTGATGTCCCCCCTCGCTTAATCATCAAACGAAATGCCACCACTTTTGCAAAAAATCCAGCCTTGTCGCATTTGCCGATCAGGTTGTTTACGATTCTAAGCCTGTCCGTACCCTCAAGNTAAATTCCGTATCCGTTCCNTATACTATCTTCAGTCGTTTTATACCAACCGGAAGATCCGGGCTCTTCTTTTATATTGTTTATATCATACCTTCCCTCAACATTCCAAATGATATTATTATCAATAAGGTTCTCCACATCGCGGGTACATTCAATAAATATATGTTCTCTTGAATTAATACCATCTATAAACAGGTTGGAAGTTATACGGTTGTTCTCATTCCCGACATCCAGCCACAGTGCGTCGCATCCGTAACATTCCTTAATAATGTTGCGGCGTATAAGGGAATTCACCGAATTATGCAGTTTAATCCCGCCGGCTTCCCAGGAAAGCTCCATTCGCTGCCACCCTGTACCGGCTATTAAATTGTCTTCTATAAGCATATTTTTTACAAACATTCCCGCAATACCGCATACTCCCACATTTTTAATCGTGTTTCTCCGAATTATGGTATTTCCTATTATTTGACCTTCAAGCCTTGTGTGATGCCAGCATTCATTTCCGCAGTCTATACCCGTTCCATTAGCCCAGTCAATAGTACAGTCTTCTATTATCCAGTGGTGTCCCCGGTAGCAGGACAGTGAGCCTCTCTGAGGCACCGGAGCTCCGGTAGCCGCATGTGCCAGAGTCAGGCCTTTTACCTTAATATATGACAGAAACGGGATCTTTGGCGCAAAACATTGTTCTCTGTTCGTAAGTTCAATTACATGATTAGCAGGGTCATCATCACCTGACAAACGAATATGCACCTTTTGTCCGTTTGCTTCAACCCAATATGCATTTTCGGTCTCACTAATCATGTAGTACAGCGGGACCTGCTTCATTGGTTCACCGTCGACAAATACCATTCCTCTTCTGTTTAAGTACGTGGTCATATCGGTCTTGTCATATTCAATAAACAATCTGTCATGCAAAATATTTACGGCGCAAAATGGATTGTAACCTTTAAAATCTTCCGGATCCAACTCAATTTCCCAAACTTTAATACCTGCTGTTTTTGACGAATCTTCCCTAAATCCCCTTGTAAGCCTCCACCCGGTGCTCGGCTTAAAGTTTTTAACCTCGACAGAAGCCTTGATGATAACTTCTTCGCCTTCAAAAGCTTCATAACTAATCATCTTTGAAGGACTCAACCCGCCTTTTGCAGGCTGAACCGTTTCGCGGTATACTCCCTGATGGATCAGTACTCGTGTGCCGGGTTCCGCAACCTGCGCCGCGGCATTGATTGTTTTAAACGGCCTGTCCAAAGTACCGTCATTGCCGTCCGACGCATTCGGATGGTTGTTGTTTACGTGTATTTCCCTGTCATATTCTTGCGGGATTTCCCAAAAATCAAACATTTGTCCATTCGGAAGGACAGCAGTTAAATCTGTAGTTTTTATCATTTTAATTCACCTTTACCTTTCAATTATCAGCCGGAATAATATATATTTATTCCAAACCGAAAATTTTGTCAGCTTCAAAGCCGTCATATGAATCAGTTATGTCGTTCACAGGCAAAATTTCCAACATACATAAATGGTTGCCCGGAAGGTCAAGTGCCACTTCATAATGGCCATTTTGTTCACATAATTTTTTATCTGTTTGACGAGGTTCTGCAGATTTTAACAATATCTTCTTTTGTTCGTTGTTCAGGCTGCGCGGTTTTCCAAGGTTGCTCCATGTCCGTAATGGGTTCGCATTATCTCCTCCCACCTGCTTTTTTATAAGAATGGCTTGTTTCCCGACGGCGGGAATTGAAAGAGTGTACGATATGTCCTGACCCGGCTTTCCGTCGCTCTTATCATGCCAGTTCCAGCCGATAATAACATATCTTGAGTCATCCTTTGTGACAATCAGATTCTCATCGCGGTAAAGCAATTCCCTGCCTGCTTTTGAGAAAAATTCAAACGCATGGAATGTCGGTTTTTTTATCGAATAAAACGCAACGAGTCCAAAACCGCCATGAAAAACAGATCTTGGAACATCGAATTCCTCAAATACATCACTGAAAGTCCANTAGGAATAGGAATCAGCATATTCTCCCGCTTCACTGAGAATCCTGTGCAATATAGGCAGCATGGAAAGTTGTATCGTGTATCGGGCAAACAGGAACATAAGAACTGTTGAACTCTGTTATGTGAAGCGGCATGCTTGCAATTTGAGGATAATCCGCCATTATCTTTCTTGTTTCTTTCAATTCTTCAATCATGTATGTNGGATGGNGTATATCATGATANATAAAATGACCTTTACGAATTGGTTTATCTACTGTATAACAGTGGCGGGTAATAAAATCCAACGGTGAATTGTTGTTTATACAGTGTTCAAAGAATGAACGCAGCCATTTTTCTGTTTCGACACCGCATATCGCCGGGCCTCCTACTTTCAGGTCAGGATCAACCCTTTTCACAGCTTTTGCAGAGTAGTCATACAGTTTAAAGTACTCTTCCATTGTTCCGGCCCAAAACCCGATATTAGGTTCATTCCATACTTCAATTGGCCATGTGATAACCTCTTCCCTGCCGTATCTGTCAATAAGATGATTCAGCGTATTTTCGATAAGGTCTGCCCATTTCTCATACGATGCAGGCGGAGTGGCATTTCCCTTCCAGTAGAAAACAGACTGCTCTCCTGTTTTCAGTTTTTCCGGCATAAACCCCAGTTCCAAAAAGGGTTTAATACCGTTTTCAAGATAGGAATCGATTATCCGGTCAAGATATGTAAAGTTATAAAAAACACGTGTTTTCCCATCTGCTTCTTCTTCGCGGTAGATCCCAACATCATCACAAAACAGTCCATGGCCGCGGATATATTGAAAATTTATCGACTTCTGNACAACCTTCAAATGATCAATATACTCTTTTTGTAAAGCCAGTCCCATTCTCCCCGTACCTACACANAAGGCTGCATTATTTTTAAAAGGTTTTCCCGCGGAAGGGACTTTGATTTCTTTTACCATAACAATCCTCCCCATGTAACAGTCTTTATTAACGCATGTCTATTCGTTTTCCGATAAAAAACCGGAATAACCAACCTTTATTGTTATCCTAATACACCTGTAACAGCATCAATTCGGAATATCACCATTTGCTTCCGGATTCATGAGGACAAATACGCAGAGCATTCAGCGCCCTTATTTTTACAATACAGCCGCAGCTCATGCATGTTGTTCCAAATACAAGACGCTCGCAGGAATTACATGTCTTAAGCCTCTCCAGGTATAAGCTCTTATCCGCTATAGGCACACCGGACTCTATAACTTTTCTCATTCCTTCTTCTATTTCTTTTTCAGTAACGTATATATTATCTGTGCATTTGATACATTTGTTCATCGACAGTTCATCCTTTAATCTCCGGCTTATTCCAATTCTGCTTCAACTGCTGCGATTGTACATGGGAATAAGCTCAGCAGCGCCTCGCCGTTAACAACCTGTATATCATTTAATTCTTGCACCTGAACCCGGTTCGGATTGTCAAATGTGTTATGGGCTGTAACTTCTCCGCTTATAAAACCGCCCTTCACGCTTCTTGCTTTTCTTCCGGCAAAGTTTAGTACAATTTCGGCTTTATCGTCCGCTGAAAGATTTACAATTGTAATAAAAACTTTTCCGTTATCTGAAGCGGATGCTGAAATATCCGCGTTGGGCAGCCCCATTTTTATTGATTTCGGTTTTTCATCCCATGCGACAGGTACATAATATGAATCCTGGTGTTTTTTGAACAAATCAAACAAATGATATGTAGGTGTTTTGACCATTTTGGCTCCTTCGGTAAAGATTATAGCTTGCAGCACATTTATCGTTTGCGCAAGATTACAAAGGCGAATACGATCCGAGTACTTTTGAAAGATATGCAGCATCAGCGCGGCACTCATTGCGGAGCGCATTGTGTTTTGCTGGAAAAGAAATGCATTATTTGTTCCCGGTTCATTATCGACCCACATTCCCCATTCGTCTACAGCCATAAGTACTCTTTTTTCCGGGTCATAAAAGTCCATAATACTGATATTTTGTTTTAGCAGGGATTCCTTATTTAAAGTATTCACAGCTGTCTGATACCAGCTGTCTTTCGAGAATACCGTTCCGCTTGATTCTTCACCAGGTTTGACATAGCAATGAACAGATAATCCACCCATGAATCTTCCTGCTTCACGCATCAGGGTTTCAGTCCAGTGCAGGTCCTCGGCATTGGAGCCTCCGGCAATCTTGATCAACGGGGCTACCTGCCACCAATTGGTTTCACCCATACCCTTGTAATTTCTAACATAGGTTGCATATCTCCGAAATTCATTTGCATAGTATTCGGCCTTCATAAACCCACCGCAACCCCAGTTCTCATTGCCTATACCAAAGAATTGGATATCCCACGCTCTGTCTCTTCCATTTTTACGCCTAAGCTGTGCCATCGGAGAATTGCCGTCATCAGTCAGATACTCTACCCAATTTCTCATTTCACGAACCGTACCACTGCCGACATTACCGCAAATATACGGCTCACAACCAATTTGCTCACACAAATCCATAAATTCATGCGTTCCGAAATGATTGTTCTCCAACACACCTCCCCAATGTGTATTAACCATTGGAGGGCGTGTCTCTTTCGGGCCTATTCCGTCCATCCAGTTATAATCATCTGCGAAACAACCTCCGGGCCATCGGATATTGGGAACCTTTATCGCTTTCATAGCTTCCACTATATCTGTTCTGATACCGTTTATGTTTGGAATCGGAGAGTCCTCACCCACCCAATATCCTCCATAAACGCACCGCCCCAGATGTTCCGAAAAGTGACCGTAAATGTGCCTGCTTATTTTGTTTTTTTTNTTCCTGATGTCAATTACAGCTTTCATATCTCTCCTCCATAGACAATATAATTTTATTTAAAAAATTAATAAATCATATGTCTGGTTACAAATGGTTGTATGGCAGTTCAATACGAGTTGCTCAACGATGAATACAAGAAGTCATATATATTTTACCATAACACAGCTTAAATGAATACGATAAAAATACCGCTCATTGAGCGGCTAAGACTACTTAAATTGCTTCGTATGGCAGGACTTGGTCAAATCTGAGACACACCGTTCATTATACGTTACTAATAAAAGGAGCCTGCAAAGCTGCAGGCTCCGTAAATTTAAGCGGCATAAAATTTGCTCATTTATTCATAATATTTTTCATACGCAGCTCTGCGCTCATCAATGATGGCCTGCCCACCGGAGTTCAGATAATCCTG